>Ga0115566_10000410_pt1 | contig 37025 bp, 25 predicted proteins | sample COGITO_mtgs_1204_3_FD_87173 | JGI IMG/M metagenome (GOLD analysis project Ga0115566, IMG submission 87173) | Pelagic marine microbial communities from North Sea - COGITO_mtgs_120405 | ecosystem: Environmental > Aquatic > Marine > Epipelagic | place: Germany:Helgoland, sampling site Kabeltonne...
GAACGTGAGTGCTTACAACATCGTCGACGCCACGCCGTTCAAGCGTGATGTGGTGGCTGAACTGCATGGTGCCTGCGAGCGCACCGGGGTGCGCTTTGGGGCCTACTACTCGCACACGCTCGACTGGTATGACGGCGGAGATTATGGCCTGCAGTACGCAGAGAAAAATGGGGATGGGACGCCGACCTGCATTGTCAAGGCGGTCAATGATTGGGACCCGTCGCCTCGTACGTTTGATGACTATATGCAGAACAAGTCCGTAGCACAGGTCACAGAGCTTGCCCAGCGCTACCCGGACCTCTTTTTGGTCTGGTTTGATGGGGCTGGCCACATTCCGGCAGAGATTAGCCATGCGCTCTATGAGGCGATCTACGAGCACGCCCCGCAGGCTCTGGTCAATTCGCGGATCAGCAAGGATGATCTTCCGGATAAAGTGTGCGACTACCAGAGTGCTGGCGACAATCACGTGCCCACTCCGGACGAGATTGAGAGCACCCACTGGGAAACCTGCGGGACGACGAATAACTCTTGGGGATTCAAGAGCTATGACCAGGACTGGAAATGCGCGCTTGAGGTCCTTTCGTGGTTGGTGGACGTGGTCAGCCGTGGCGGGAACTACCTACTGAATGTGGGGCCTGATGGCAACGGCAAGATCCCGGCTGCGTGCGTGGCGATTCTGCGGGACGTAGGCGCCTGGATGCGGGTGAACGGAGAGGCTATCTACGGCAGCCGGGCCTGGACCGTGTCGCGCGAAGGGCCGACTCAAGTCGCCCGTACGGGGACCGGGAACCGGGCGCAAGCTGGTTTTTCGACGGCATTCACCGCGCAGGATTTCTGGTTCACCAGCAAAGGCAAGACGGTCTACGCGATCGGGCTGGCTCAGCCTGCGGATCGGCAGGTTCTGGTGCGTTCGCTGGCGGACGTTACGGTGGCTGCAGTCCGGATGTTGGGCAGCGAAGACGCGGTGGACTGGGAACAAACTCCGGATGGCTTGCGGGTCCGCCTGCCTTCTTTTTTATCGAAACTTGGATACGCACTCGCAATTAAGGTCACAGCATGAACCAACGAATTCTTCTTCTTTCCTGTCTTTTCTCCCTGCTGAGTGCGGGCGTGGGCCTGGCCGACGCGCCGCGGCCAGAACGCGCCAACGTGATTCTGCTTTTGGCAGACGATCTGGGCTGGCAGGACGTAAAGTGCTACGACATTGATGAGCCCACGCCGATGGAAACCCCGCACTTGGATCGGCTGGCGACCAAGGGCGTGCAATTCTGGCAGGCCTACTCACCAGCGCCGGTTTGTGCGCCTAGTCGGGCCGCGATCCTGAGTGGGCTTCACCCGGCACGTGGGGAGATGACCAGCGTGGCTGGCGGCAGCCCGCCACACCCCCATCACCCCAGCCGTGCAGAGACGATCGCGCCCTGGTACAGCGCGCGCATGCCGGTTGCCACCTTTACCTTGGCCGAGGCGCTGAAGGCCGAGGGCTACGTGACCGGGCACAGTGGCAAGTGGCACATCTCGCAGCACCACTACGCCTATCCAAATCCGTTTCATCACGGCTTTGATCAGTCAACGCATCATCGCGGTGTCCAGACCCCGATGAAGCCTGATCGCCTGACCGGCTTTGCCACCACGGCGAAGGATGACCCCTATCGCCTGGACAAGAATGGCTTCCCGTTCGACGTCCCCCAGGATGCGGCGATGACCTTCATTCAGGAGAATCAGGACCAACCCTTTTTCCTTTATTACGCTAGCTGGCTGGTTCACGCGCCCATCGTCATGCGCAGCGAGGCGCTGTTGCAAAAGTACGAGAAGAAGCTGGGCGTGACTCTGACTGAGGAACACAAGAAGAACTGGAAGACGCCCGGGCAGACCAATCCCTTTTACTGCGCCATGGTCGAACAGCTTGACTACTACTTTGGCCAGATCTTTAGCTACCTGGAAACCACGGCTGATCCGCGTTGGCCTGGGCATATGCTCAGTGAAAACACGTACATCATTTTCACGTCGGACAACGGTGGAATGGAAGGCGGCGGCCACGAGATTTACACGGATAACTATCCGCTCGATCGCGGCAAGATATCGACCAAGGAAGGCGGGGTCCGGGTTCCGCTTATTATCACCGGTCCGGGCATTCGCGCTGGTGTGCAATCCGATGTGGTGGTGAATGGCCTGGACTTTTATCCGACCATTCTGTCCTTGATTGGTGCGAGCGAGCCGGAGGGAAAGCACCTCGATGGCTGCGACCTGACGCCCTTGCTAAAAGAGAATCCCAAGGATGCCAAGCTGGTGCGAGATGCTGCTGGCAAGGTCCGCGACACCTTGGTTTGGCACTTTCCGCAGATGGAGAATACGGCGAGTATTCGAGTTGGGGACTACAAGCTGATTCGCCGTTTCCATGACGACAGTCGTCAGCTGTATCGACTCTACAACACTGATGCCGGGAGTGTGCAGCGCGGCGATATCGAAGAGAAGCACGACCTAGCTGCGGCGATGCCAGAGATGACGAAGCAGCTTGATGCCAAGTTGAGCGCTATGGTCAGCGAAATGGGGGGAAGAACGCCGTACTACAACCCGAAGTACTTCGGCGAGCTCCCGCACAAGGAGAAGGCCCCGACCGTGATTTCCTGCGAACAACGCGACCGCAGGGTGCACGTGCGCTTCAAAGACAATGGCGCCAAGATTGCCTTTGCAGACCTGTTGTACAGCCAAAACGGGGGAAATCGGATGGAGGAATGGCAGCGAGTGTCGGCCATTTCATTGACGGCGGACGAGGCAGTGTTCGAGCTTCCGGTTCAAACCAGCCATTACTTCGTAAATTTGATCGATGAGAATCACTTTCTGGTAGACTACCCGGAAATAGATGAGCCGAAGAGGCGTAAGGAGAGTACCCCGTTCAGCGCCTATGCTCTTGCCGCCGGGTACCCGCAGCCGGGGCCGGGAGCGCCGCTGGACCTGAACAAAGTCTTTGGCCAGCTTAACCAGGCTGACGCTAGCGTCCAGGTGCTGCTAAGCGAGAGCTTCGAAGACCCGACTGCTTTGGTCCTCAAGTCCAGCGGGGCGGGTGTTTCCGTGGTTGATACGATTGCCGCGACTGGAAGGCGTTGTCTGCACCTGCTGGACGAAGCAGGCCTGGAGCGCGAATGGATGCCGCTTGTCGATCAAGGGTTTGAGATCCCTGCTGCCTGGGAGGCTGGAACCTTTCGGCTGGCCTTTGACTTGATGCTTGATCAGGAGGCCCCGGGCGTGCTCAGCGTCATGCTGCGCGACCAGAGGGAGAATGCGGCGGAGATCCTGGTAGGCAAGGGACTTACGGTGGATGGCCTGGCTGCGACAGCGATTGAGGCTGGCGTCTGGTACCACGTGGATTTTTCCTACCGCTTTGGGGCAGCTGCCGACTGGATCCTCACTGTCACGGTTACGGCCGCGGATGGGCGCACGGCGAGCAGCGAGTTCCCGCTTGTGAATCGCGGGTTTCGGCGGGCGACTATGCTCGGATTGGCAGGACTTGGCGCGGTGGGCAGTCGGGTCTACATCGACAGTTTGGTGGTGCGCGTAGAGGAATGAGCTGAATATCCAACAGCCAACACGGAATTTCCAATTGCCAAATGAAGACTAAGGCACCTACGCCATGCCTTGGATATTGGATATTCCCTGTTGGCTGTTGGCGGTTGAATACAATTTAGAATTCCGCTTCAGCGATCGGCGGGGCTGGCGTGGTGCGCTGCACCACAACGACCCCAGCCTGATCTAGGATCACCTGCCAATTGCCCGTCGCACAGCGCGCGGCAACTTCTTGATCCACTTTCTCGGGCGGGCGGTGGCGAGCGCCGCGCTGAAAGACCAGGAAGTCGGTCTCGTGAGATGCGAACCGCGCTCGGCGCGCGTAGCGATGATTGACGAAGAGCAGCATGGTGCGTTCGTCCGCGGTTACGCTGGCCGACTTGGGCACCAAATCGCGGATTCGCTGAAAGACCTCTGCAGATTCTGCAAGGGGAGCTAAGGGCCGCTTGTGCAGAACGGTGCGCCGCGCTACGGGATTGTTGCCCATAAACAGTCCGCAGACGAGGCAGCCAGCCACTACGGCTATGGCATACCCGCGCCGCTGGCCGACAGGGAGATCGGTCATCGCGGCTACCGCTGCAATCCAGACGCAGCCAATACTAAGCGTGCTGTATTGCAGCGCCATGCAAGTGGCGACCTCGTCCGTGCGGAGGACGTTAAACAGGACCGCAGGCCAGAGTGCCAGACACAGCCGGGGCCGGTGCCAGGCGAGCACAGCTACCGGGATCAATAGCTCCAAGAGATGATGCAAGGTCGTCCCGCGCATGAGCTGGTCCCACCAAACGCTCGGTCTCAGAAATGGCGACAGCAGAATCTCGCCGGTGGTCCGGCCCAAGTGAGCCCAGAGGACCATGCCGCCACTCATCTGGCCACTCCCCTGGGGTATGAACACGCGAAACGCCAGGTAGACGTAGAGCAGACTCAGTACGCCGAGAACAGCACCGACGCGGCGCTTCCCCGCGGTAAGCACCCAGGCCGTTGCCAGGCCAAAGAAGTAGATGGCGATGTGCTCCTGCATTAGACAGGCGGCGAGCGCTGCTGGCACGCCCAAGCGCCATTGTTCCCGGTCAAGCCAATGCCAAGCGAGTACAAAGAAGGGCAGGGCGGCGGTCGGCGCATGAAAGCCAAATGAATAGGCATATGGGCCCTGGCTGACGGCTGGGGAAACAAGAAATGCCGCGCACATGGCCGCACTGACGGGCCAGGACAGGCCGCGCTTTCTGCAGACCCAGGCTACGGCTAAGGCCGCGGCCACGAAACCCGCGGACTGGATTAGCATGAGTGCGACAGGCGATCGCCAGAGCCAGAGAATTGGCGCGAGGACAAGTAGGCCTGGGCCAAAATGCTTTTCGTAGGGTGCCAGGTCCGAGTTGATCTGGTGAAAGCTGCCGCCGGAGAAGATGGTGGTGAGGCGGTCGTAGTAAATGCCAGTATCGGAGTAGCCGAGCGTGAATTGAAGATACATCAGCACTTGGTGCAGGAAGGTGCCGAGCAGAAAGACCAGAGCAACTGTACCTATTCCCAGCAGGCAGGTCCGCTTGCTCGGACGCCAGTTGCTGGCTCTGCCAAGCCGTAGCCAGGTAGCCGCCACGGCGAGGGTCAGTGCGTAGACCGCCCAGTAGCGCACAGAAATCGGCAGAATCCACAAACAGAGAGACGCTGCGAGCATTCCGAATAGAAGCCGTTTGTCGTGGTGCCTGGTGTCTGGTGGGGAGGCCCGCTTTACCAGCGCTAGATGGAGGGCTACCACCAGGACCCAGAGCAGCCAGCGTGGCACTAAATTGTCCACGGACGTGTGCGTGGCGATATCGTAGTGGGAGCGATCCAGGCACGCGAGCGTGACGAGAAGCGCGAGATGTCCCAGGATCAGCGGGCCCCACTTGGAGGAAGACTTCAAGCGGCTCAGCCTCGCAGCAGGAATCTTTGGGGAAGGATGCGCGGGTGCATGCGGACCTCGCAAGGGATGAAATTGGGACGCTGAACCTACGCCGAGAACCTTGGAATGCCACGTCGGCGATTAGATGGAATGGCGGGAGGGATCGGACGAGTGCGCTGTTACCCAACGACCGTGCCCGGCTGCGGGCACACAACCTGCAGGCTACGGAGTGCGCCTCGAAAGAGGCCCTGGAAGGCCGGGTTTGTGGGCGCCATTGGTGGATTTGTGGCTGATTTGAATCAAGGAATTTCGAGTCAGTTTCCGGTTTGTAATTTCGGGTTGGGAGTTTTCAGGTACTGTAGGGGTTTGAGTAGGTTCCGCGTCGGAACGCCACGCACTATTGAGAGGTCATTTGCCATCCCGCCAATCCATGAGTGATCTATCGCAGGGCTCGATGCCAATCAGCGGTAACATCACGCATACCCGAAAGACGATTTCCCAGCTCCTTGAAGAGCGGGGGCTGAGCACGGGTGTGCCCATGCCGTTGTCGGTGAATGTGGATACGGATCCGAGCGAACGCTACCAGATCGGTCGCCTGATTGCGACTGGCGGGGTGGCGGAGATTTTTGAGGCGGTGGATACCGGCAGCCGGCGCGTGATGGCGATGAAGGTGATGTCGCCCGGCAAGATCAGCAATGATGCCGATCTCGTGCGCTTTGTCGAAGAGGCCCAGATTACCGCGCAGCTCGAGCATCCGGGGATTCCACCAGTCTATGATTTTGGCGTGGATGCCGACGGAAACGTCTATTACACGATGAAGCTGGTGCCGGGGCGAACGTTGGAAGCAATTCTGAGCGATATTCGCGAGGGCAAGCAAGAGACGATTCGGAAGTACGGTCTCGCGCGGTTGTTGTCGATCCTGATGCAAGTCTGCGATGCCGTGGAGTATGCGCACTCGCGAGGGGTGATTCACCGGAATTTGAAGCCGGAGAATATCATGGTGGGCAGCTACGATGATGTGCAGGTGATGGATTGGGGCGTGGCCAAGGTCTTGCCCAATCGCGGGGTGACAGATCGCCGGACCGTGGATCAGACGGTGGATGGAGAGATGATCGGCACGCCGGAGTACATGGCGCCGGAGCAGGCTTACGGCAAGATCTCCGAGATGGATGAGCGAAGCGATGTCTACGCGCTAGGCGGTGTGCTCTATGCCATCCTGACGCTGCGGCCGCCTGCGACGGGAAACCAAGTGAACGAGACTCTGCTGAAGATTGTCGAAGGCAACTTGGTCTCGCCGCAGGTCTACAGCGATCGTAGCATCCGGGTCGGGCCGCAGCTGAAGCGTGGCGGCGCGGCTGCGACCGATAATGACGAGATTCCGCTGTGGCATTGTCCGCGGTTCGAGATTCACCCGGCATTGACCAAAATCTGCCTTAGGGCGCTGGCCTTGAAGCCAGGGGCCCGCTACGAGAGGGTTCGGGATCTGCGCCATGCGTTGGACAAGCATCGTGGCGCATTCGGGCTTATGCCTACAGACGAGTCATTTCTGGCGGAAGTGTTTTGGCTGTTTCGCCAACATCCCTACGTGAGTGCTCTGGCGGCCGGTATACTGACTGCTCTCGTAGCGTTGATGGGACTAGCTGGCACGAATTATCTGGGGGAGATCGGGCAGGCACGGGACACCACTGTAGCCAATGAGCGGCAGTCGGAGCTGATGCAGAAAGAGATCGCGCGGCTGCGACCGCCAGAGATCAAGACCACCGCGCCACGCAAGCCAACCTTCACGGACCCGCGCGATGTCTGGGGCTATCTGGGCCGGGAGCTGGCCGCGCAGCCGGACTCACGGGCGATGTTTTGGCTGGATCGTGGCCGGCTGGCGCTGGGGCGGCTGGAGCTGAACAAGGCGCGCGACGCATTCGACAAAGTACGGCTCAAGGCCGAAGATAACGAACCAGTGCTGCGCCTCCTACGGCATTACGAACGCTTGCATCGGAACGTGGCCCAACGCCTCGCCTACGCAAATCCGCTCGAGCGGCCGGTGCCGTTCCCAGGGGATGAATCCGAACGTGAGGATGAGTTGGATCGACAGTTGCTCACGATCCGGAAGGAACTGACTGTGGCGTTGGAGGAGCTGAAGACAGCGAACCCGGGGCTGAACCATTACAAGCTGGCAGTATCACGGGCGGGCGTGCAGGTGACGCTGGACGGGCCTACGGTCACCACGCTCGCGGCGCTCAAGGGGCAGCTGATTACGTCGCTGTATCTACTGAATACGAATCTGACGTCGCTTGAGCCATTGCGGGGGATGCCGCTGCGGCATTTGAAGCTGTATCAGTCTTCAGAAGTGACGGAATTGGCCCCCTTGGCCCGCATGCCGCTGGATTCGTTAGACATCGCTGGAACCGCAGTTTCGGACCTCGGGCCGTTGGCCGGCATAGCACTGAAACGGTTGTACGCAGATCAGACCAGTGTGGCCGATCTCGCGCCGTTGAAGGGGATGCCGCTGGTACGTCTGAGCATTGGGCAGACCCGCGTATGGGATCTGGGACCGTTGCACGGGCTCCCGCTGGAGCAACTGTCGATCAGTGGCACAAAGGTTCGGGATTTGAGCGCATTGCGCGGCATGCCGCTCACGGTTTTAGAGGCGAACATGGCCCCGGTACGCGACCTTAGCCCGCTGAGGGGGCTAAGGTTGGAGAAGCTGTTCTTGCAACGCACCGAGGTTGTGAATCTCACACCGCTTTTGGGCCAGTCAATTACGACGCTGAACCTGCGTGGCACCAAGGTGCGTGACCTGACGCCACTCGCTGGCTTGCCCTTGGAGCAACTGTATCTGGATGGCTGCCCGGAGGTGGATCAGCTCCGGCCGCTTATTCGTTGTCAGAAGCTGAGGACTTTAACCATTCCGCGCCATGTATCGGATATCGACCAGTTGCGCTATCTCAGTGAGCTTGAGTTTCTAAGTACGACGCACATTCGAAAGCCCGCGCGCCAGTTCTGGAAGGAGCGTGAACAGTGAAGCTGGATCCAAAGCAATTTCGGGAAGGCGCGTATCGCTTCCAGGTCGAGTTCGAGGGCTCGGGCATCCCTAGGCTGGTTCGCAGTCGTGGGGTATCCGCAGGGATCTCGCTGGATAACGAGCGGTCCGGCTATGAGCAGGATTATCGCTACGAGCTGCGCGAGCTGATCGCCGAGAGCGAATCCGGCCCCATCTTTGCTGCGTTCGAGCACAATTGCCGCCGGGAGGTAGCCTTGAAGCTGTGCTGCTCGCAGGTTGCCACGGATGAGATCTTAGCAGAATTCGCTAGGGAAGCACAGATTGCGGCGCGGGTCGAGCATCCGGGCGTCCTGCCAGTTTACGAACTGGGGCTCGATGAGGTGGGCAACGCATTCATTGCCATGAAACGCATTCACGGCCGCACGTTGCAGCAGATTCTGAGTGACATTAAAGCTGGCCACCACAAGGCTGTGCAGCGCTATCCGCTGGATCGCTTGTTGCAGATCTTTGCCCAGGTCTGTGAAGCCATCGAGTATGCCCATTCCCAAGGCATCGTGCATTGCGATCTTTGCCCGGAAAATATTCTGATTGGCAAGTACAACGAAGTCCGCGTGATGCGCTGGCGCGATGCCTTCCTCCTCGACGGAGGCCCGAATCAGCCTGGCGGCAATCGTCATAATCCCAACGCTCCGGACGAGCATCAAGTAGCGCAGGCACTGGACCCCAGCAAAGTCTCCATGGCCGAGTGGGCCGGAGCGCAGCAGGACGACAAGGCCCACTCGCCAGTGAATCCGTTGCGCTTCGCCTGCCTGGCCCCGGAGCAGACGGCAATCGAGAACGCCAGCTGTGGTCGGGCTTCGGACATCTATGCGCTGGGCGCGATTCTCTACACCATTCTCACTCTGCGTCCGCCCGTGAAGGGAGTGAACAAATCTGAGGTGTTGCGCAGTATTTTGGCGCACCGCATCACGCCTATCTCGGGTATCAATGCCGAAAGCCAACGGGCCCGGAAGGGACGCCGTGGCGTGGAATTGGCGCATTGTCCGAACGGCGAAGTACCAGCTGCGCTGGCGGCGATTGCCCTGAAGGCGCTGACGTCCAATCCCACGGACCGCTATGACAGTGCACGAGTATTGCGAGAGAGAGTCGCAGGTTGGGAGCGGGAACGTGATCGCAAAGCGGACAGGACGAGCTTTTTGAGCGACTGGTTGCGCTTCGGCAAGCGGCATCGGCGCGTGGGGCTGCTGGCGCTGGTCACGTTGCCCATCGTGGTCGGGGCACTGTTTGCAGTCAACGCCGCGCTGGTGGGCGTTCTACGGGCCGCGGAAGAAAGGCGCCAGGAATCTACCGAGGCGCTGACGGAGCTGACACGTGAGCGAGATGCGCTGGACTTGCGGCGGGGGTATGGACGTTCTATGGAGTTGCCGGAAGAGCAGGCCTACTGGGTGTTGGCGCAGGAGGCATTGAAGGAAGGTGAGCTGAGCGTGGATGCCTCGATTGCTAGGGCACAGCTAGCGATCGCAATGGGGAACATGGACGAAGTTCGGAACCTACTCGGCAGTGTTTTCGAGGCTGTGGATGATCGTAGGACGTACCAACATGCATGCGACTTGTACGTTGCGAGCAGCGCGACCCGAGGGCCGCCCAAACCTATCTCGTTCATGCCACAACGGGCCAAGGCTGGACCAAGCGAAGATGAGTACGGCCAGGTCCGGGTTGCCTGGAACGCAGACGACTTTGAGATGACTTGGCGTCAGCTAAAGATTGAACTGGAGCGGCTCAATCCAGCACTGTCGCTGCCTGATGATGCCTTGACCGTAGAGGACGGCGTGGTCTCATTCAGCGCTGTCAATGAGATTAATCTGCATGACATTCGCCCCCTGGCCGAGCTGCCGATCTCGCGTCTGGAGTTGGCTGGGACCGGGGTGGAGGACCTGACGCCGCTGGCCGGGATGCCGTTGGTGAGTGCGAGCTTCTTTGAGTCGGTAGCAGTGCGGGATCTGACCCCGCTGGCGGGATTACCGCTCCGCTCGCTAGACATCAGCCAGACGCTGGTCTCTGATCTGACGCCGCTAGCGGGACTACCACTGACAGAGTTGTTTCTCGACGGTGCACCGGTGCTCAGTCTGGCCGTACTACAAGGAATGAAGTTGACATCGCTGAGTGCGAGTGACACGAGGATCCGGAGTCTGAAGCCGCTGGCTGGAATGTCGCTGACATCACTTGGTGTGAGTCGGACGCAGATCGCGAGTCTGGCACCGTTGGCGGGAATGCCTCTGGAGGCATTGGCGCTTTCACAGACTCTGGTTGGCGATGTGAGCCCGCTTAAAGGGATGCCGCTGAAGGTTCTGATGCTGAACGATACGCTGGTCGCAGACCTGCTGCCATTAAAAACGTTGACCTCCAAGAGTCTGTCGTTAAATCTTTCCAATACGCAGATTCGCTCGATTGAGGCGCTCGCCGGCCTGCCATTGAAGCAAGTCTATCTGCAGGGCTGCAGCCGGGTTAAGAGCGTTGCCCCTCTGGCTTTCTGTGTCACCTTGCAGCACCTGACCATGCCCCCTGATGCCGCGGGAGAAGAATATCTCAAGGATCTGCCCAAGCTCCACACCATCACGGACGAGCGTGGAGTGCGTTACAGTCGCAAGGAATTCTTTGAGTAGCGTGACCTTTCCGCAGTGAAGATCGGCCCAGATATCGCGCCCATTTTTTCTCCCGCGGAGCTGAACTGCAGAGAAAAAACCTGTCTCTGCGCTCGTAGTAAGCGCAGGGCGGCACCTGCTTGATTGATGAACTGGGTGCCCGCGCCATGGTCGACAATGCTCATTCCCGGCGCGAAGTGGCCGACAGAACATCATTGAGGGCTCTGAGCGGGCGTCGACGTCGAAAGATACGGAGAGGAAACTTCCCGACGTTGCCCGAGCCGGCTTCAGCGAACTCCGCGGCGACTTCGAAATCTGGATCTTGGATCGTGGGCACTTGCCGTAGTCCGTCCAATTGACGCCCCGTTTACCGACGACGTTCTGAACGAGTCTGCTAAGCATGCGCTCAGCCAAGGGCAGAAGTACGCCCACTGGCTCAATGCTGATTACCATGTTATCAAAGCCAACGCGATGGTGTTCATCATTGGCCGAGCGATGAATATGCTAAAGGGCCAGATCAAAGCTCAAGGGCGTGCCTTTGCGCAGCTCGCACCAGAGATTCGCGAGCCCCACTTGCAATAGTTGCATTGACTCAAGAGAGCCTGCTGGCTGCAGGGACGCCGGCTGGTCATTATCGACCAGGCGCGCTCGGTTGCTGTCAGTGGGTGGCGGGTGGAACGAGCGGAAGGCGGCGGCGAAAGTCGGATGGCGAGGTGCCGACATGGACTTTGAAACGGCGCGAAAAATGGAAGGGATCGCAGAATCCAAGGCGGTAGGCGACTTCGCTTACGGTCAGATCGGTTTCATAAAGCCAGCTGCACGCTTTGTCTATGATGTAACTCGCGTGGTAGTGGCCGGGGGATTCGCCAGAGAGCCGTCTGAATCGCTTGCGAAAGGTCTGGTAGGAAACGCCGAGCTGGCGGCTAACCAAGGTCAGGTCGACGGAGGCCGTTGACTGCTCACGCAATATGCTGCACGCTCGCCCCAGCCATTCCTGATCGCCGCGATCCACGGGCGAGGTTGGCTGCGCAAGAAGCTCGCTTAACAACAGCTGCAGTTTCGAAACTCGGACCAGAGATGCGCTTTCCGCTTTGGTGTGGTCGGCTGCTTTGAGCAGGTCGCGGAAGCGTCGAGCCCAGTAGTCCACGGGGTTGGCCTGGAGCAATGTCCTCTGGGAACTCAGCAGCCCTGCTTTCAGCCACATGCGAAATACTGGCCCGTCGAAGACGACATACATGGTGTCCCAGGTCTTGTCGGGGAGTGCCCCGTAGATGTGGGCGAGGTCAGGGAGGACAATGATTAGATCGCCCGACACCAGTAGCCGCTCGCGGCCCGTCTCATCCCAATACTGGCCGTCGCCCGCGAGCGTGTAGACTAGGGCAAATTGGCCAAAGCGCCGAGGTACGGTGAGACGCCCGCCACGTTGAACGCCGGCCTGGGGAATGATCCCCAGCGCGCAGCCGCCGCCAGACTCGAAGAAGATTTCAGTTCCTGCAGGCATTTACCAAATCAGTCATGCAATTCACCCAAAACTCTATTTCTTGTAGACTGACTACAGGGACGCTGCCCACCACATTGCGCATCGCTAATAATGCTGGGGAACTATATCATGAATGTTTCGGTGCGCAACACATTGCTTGATTACCCGACGGAGCTGGGGAAACTGCATGACTGCAACGCGCTGCTACAGGACGAGGTATGCCTGCGAGAGCGCATGGCTGAGGATGGCTACCTGCTGATTCGCGGACTTGATCCGCGGTGCGAAGTTCGCACGGCTCGAGAGGCGATTCCAGCGATGCCAGAGGAGAATGAGCAGGATGACGGTCAACGTCGCTGCATCCAAGAAATCGCACGCTGCCCGGAGGTAATAGCGGTGCTGGAGTCTTCGCGGATGCTTGTCTTCTTTGGCAATAATTTTGGGGTGCCGTGAAGCCGGGTTGAATTACGGGGCGAAACTACGATTTTTTTCTCTACGGGACGCGGGGCCCAGCGACTGCATACCGCCTGGCCCCCATTGGCCGATCTGAGTATGCAGTTGGGGACATTGGCGGTCTGTGACGGCTCGCACAAGGTAGAGTTTCGCGAGCTGGAGGAGACCTTTTGGCGTGTGGATGTGGACCGTGAGAAGATCCGGAACGTAGGCTGGTATGGCCAGAAGCCATGCGCAACGATACGGATCAGCAGCACTTGAGCTGTGATATTCGCTTTCAGCCAGCAAGTGAACAGCAGACGAGCGCTGATATGGCTAGGAGCGCACCGGACATGGCGGGGGAGCGGGCCCCACAAGCCCCGGATGCGAGCACGATGCAGGAAGCAATGGGGTGTCTGGTACGCTGATTTTCGCGATGTGGACTGATCGAGGCAGTGCACTCAGGCAAAACGGCTGTGGTTGAGCGGGCAAAGGGCCCGAGTTTCGCTGCGGCGTCGGTTGAAAACTGGGTGCGCGGTGACCCGCGCCCCCGCTTGCGCAGGCCGGCGGCCGTTAAAGAATGCCCGACACGAGCTGCTGGCGCTTTACGTCGCGCTACCTCGGCTACGCAACTGGTGTGCTTCCAACCGTGCTTGACGAACTGATCGATGAATGGTTGCTTGAATAAGACTGAATTGGCAATAATCACTGCTGAAATTCCGGTTCTGCTGTGATGATTCTGACGCACCGGTTATATTATTTTTTGCCGTCAATTAGCGTCCATTCAGGAGTTTTTCCATCGAACCGTTCCGACTTACCATCCTTGGTGCCCTTCTTCTTGCGCTGGGGGGCAGTGCGGCCGGCCAGCCGATAAAGGCGCTGTTGATTACCGGCGGCTGCTGCCACGATTACCCACGTCAACAAGAGATCATCCCCAACGGGATTGCAGCCCGCACGAGCATTCCGATCGATTGGACAGTGGTTCTGGACGCCAGCAACGGCGGCAAGATTCCCTTTCAGGCCAGCGCAGACTGGGCCAAGGACTACGACGTGGTGGTGCATAACGAATGCCACGCAGGTGTCACGGACAAGGACTGGGTGGAGAACATCCTCAAGCCACACCGTGAAGGAACGCCGGCAGTGGTCGTTCATTGCGCGATGCACAGCTACCGCACTGGGGACGAGGCCTGGTTTGACTTTCTTGGGGTCACCAGCCACCGCCATGGAGCTCGCTATCCCTTCGAGGTACGGAACCTCGCCACCGATAATCCGATCATGAAGAGCTTCGGTGATAGCTGGATGACACCCCAGGGAGAATTGTATCTCATCAGCAAGCTTGGAGAGAGAACCACACCCCTCGCCCATGCTTTTAGCCGAGATTCCAAGAAGAATGAAGTCTGCATTTGGACCAATCAGTATGGCAAGGCCCGAGTGTTTGGCACGACTCTGGGACACCATAACGAAACCATGGCTGCGGCGCCATTCTTAGATACGGTTACGCGCGGATTGCTGTGGAGCGTGGACCGACTGGACGACGTTGTATTGCGGGCCGCACCCGCATTCGACCTCACTACGGTTGCGCACATCGCAAGCGCCACGCGGAAGCCAAAGAAGGGCAAAAAGGCGAAGAAACCAAAAGTACAGCTTCCTACGGGACAGGCTCCAGATAATCTCGCGCTCGGCAGGAAGGCCAGCGCGCCCAAGAGCCAGAAGCCCCATCCGCCGCAGAACGCGGTCGATGGCGACCTCGAGACCCGCTGGTGCAGTCCAAACGGGGCCGCTGGCCATCCCTGGCAGGTCGATCTAGGCCACCCCCAAGAACTCTCCGGAGCCAGGATCGTCTGGGAAGCAGGGGTGCTCTATCAATACACAGTCGAAGGATCCGCCGATGGCAAAACCTGGTCTATGCTGAGCGATCAGCGCAAGCGAACGAAGCGCGAGCAGGTTCACCAGCTGACGTTCACCGCCAAAAGTATTCGCCACATTCGGGTAATTACGACCAAACTCCAAGGAAGCTGGGGCAGCTTCTGGGAGTTCGAAGCGCATGGCACCAAGCTGGTCGACGGTACGGCAGTGGCAGCCAAACCAAAGAAGGCCAAGAACAAGGCCGAACCCAAGAAGGCAGAGGGCCTCTCCATAAGTGGGCCTAAGGGCTTGGAATTCAGCGAGTTTTCGGGGCCTGCTCGCACGCCGTGTGTGGCCTGTATTGGAGTCACGCCCGCCGGTGTAGTGTACGCGGGGGTGGATCGCATCGGCTCGTTGGGCAAAGGCTCCGGCAAAGGCAGGATCATTCGCCTGACTGACGCCAATCATGACGGCGTCCACGACTCGCACAGCGTCTTTGCGGTACTCGACAACCCACGCGGCATTTTGCCGTTTGGCGATAAGGTCTACGTGCTCCACACCGAATGGAGCGGCGAGAAGACCTTTGTGGGCATGCATCTTTCCGTGTTGACCGATGCCAATGCTGACGGGAAGGCCGACGGCCCGCCCCGGTACTTGGTCAAGGATATCAGCACGCGAAAATCCAATGAGCAGCGTGGTGCAGACCACACCACGAACGGCATCCGCATGGGCATCGACGGCTGGATTTATGTGGCTGTAGGCGACTACGGGTTCGTCGACGCAACGGGCTCTGACGGCACGAAGTTAACGATGTACGGCGGCGGCATCGTCCGCGTACGCCCGGACGGCAGCGAGCTTGAAACCTACACGCATGGCATGCGGAATATCTATGACGTGGCCATCGACCCTTATCTGAATCTCTTCACCTTTGGTAACACCAATGATGGCGGTGGTTGGAACGTCCGGTTCAATCATCACGTCCAAACCGGCGAGTATGGCTACCCAACGCTGTTCAAACGCTATACCAGCGAGATCATTCCTGCATTGGTCGACCTCGGCGGTGGCTCCGGAACTGGCTCGATGTTCTTTGACGAACCTGGCTGGCCCGCGGCGTTTACCGCAGTTCCGATGATGTGCGACTGGGGGCGGGGGCAGCTCTTTATTCACCGCGTCACCGAGGACGGCCCGAGTTTTACCCAGGAGCAGGAAGCGTTCATCAATTGCCGGCACATTACCGACGTCGATTGTGATGCATCCGGGCGGCTCTTTATCGGAAGCTGGGGAACATCGGGATTTAGCGGTGGCAGCGACGGCTTTGTTGCCCGGGTTGTCCCCAAAGGCTGGACCTACAAAGAGTTCCCAGCACTCAAGGGCCTGAATGATGCCGACCTTTCAGACCTCCTAACCAGCGCCAGCACGAAGGCCAGGCAGCATGCCCAGCAGGAGATTCTCCGGCGTGGCGGCAACGGCGCTGAGGTCCGCAACATTGCGCTCGATGCCAGTGTCGATCCCAAGGCGCGGATCGCGGCGATGTATACGCTCAAGCAGCTGCTGGGCCCCGGCTCACACGCTGACCTTCTTGCATTGGCGGATGATTCTGCGGTCGCCGAGCATGCGCTCCGGGCGCTTGCTGATCGTAAGTCGCAGGTTGCCGGCGTTCCGCTCAGGCCTTTCATTGAGGCGTTGACCAGTGACAATCAGCGCGTTCGCTCGGCTGCGGCCGTGGCCTTGGGCCGTCTTGGCGACAAAGCCGCTGCCAGCGCTCTGCTGTCCATCTCAAACCCTCCTGCTGTCGATCCGCTGCCAGTGCAGAAGCAGACTACGGGGGCAGTCAAGAAAAACAAAGCCAATCAGAGCCCCCTGATTACCGGCACCAAAACCCACACCTTTGATGTGGAAATCAAGGGCTGGAAGACGCTCGTGCTAAGCGTGGACGATGGCGGCGATACGACCGGAAGTGATCACGGGGCTTGGTTCGAGCCTACCCTCGTAAAAATAGACGGCTCCATCTTGAAGCTGACCGACTTGGATTGGACTAAGGCGACGCAGGGCTGGGGCAGTACTGGCGTAGGCATCAGCCCCACCGGAAACCCTTTGGCGCGGGCGGACAAAAAGCCGTTAGCTTTCGGAATCGGCACGCATTCTGCAGGGGCTATTACTTGGCGTTTGCCGTCGGATGCGGCCCGCATCAAAGTCGAGGCTGGCCTAGCAAGCACGGCTGGTGGAGGGGGGAGCGTCCGATTCCACGTGGGGCAGACGGCACCCGCCAAGGTCGGGAACGCGGCAAAGAACGTAATTGCCGAGGGTCCTCACGCAGAGCCCAACCCTGACAGCATCGTCCCTCATGTCGCCCGTCAGGCACTCGTTGCCTTGCGTGCTGGCGAAGCTTGCGTTGACGCCATCGGTGGCCCGGATCAGGCAGGCGCCCTGATGGCCATGCGCTACATGCACAGTCCGCAGGTCGTAGACGCTTTAATTGCTCGCCTTGAGTCTAGCAGCGACTCCGACACTAAGCAACGCATCGCTCGTACGCTCGTGCGTCTCGCAAATCGGGAGAAGCCCTTCACTGGCGAGACTTGGTGGCACACACGTCCGGACACACGCGGGCCCTATTACTACCCGACGCCTTGGGACAAATCTGCAGCCATTGAGGCCGCATTGCTCAAGGCGGCTGACAGCGGGGATCCCGCGCTCAGGTACGTCATTGCTGCGCTCGCCACCAAAGATCGCGTAGAGATCGCCGCGCTTAGCAAGACAAAGGCAGCAACCAAAGCCGCCGCTCCGGAGCAGCCCAGTGTGGACCTTGAGGCAATCAAAAATCAGCAAGGCCAGATCGGAAAGATGGGCCTGGAAGATATCCTCATTGCCATCGGCAAGATCAAGGGCAAGCCCAGTAAAGGCCGTGCGCTGTACACTCAGCAGGGCTGCATGGCCTGTCATGCCTTGAGTATGGATGAGGTCCAGAAAGGCCCGTACCTCGGGCAGATTGGCAGCATTATGGATGCCGAGAAGATTGCCCATAGCATCCTGCGTCCCAATGCCGAAATTTCGCAGGGCTTCAAGACCGCAATGATCCGGACTAAGAAGGGTGCCATCCATCTTGGTTTCGTTACCGAGCGGTTGAGTGATAGCATCACGATCCGGAACATTGCCGGCATGGCTACGGTGCTCGATCCTGCGGACATTGCAGAAGAAACCCTCATGCCTACTTCCATGATGCCGCCCGGCCTTGCCAACGGCATGTCGCTCCAAGATTTTGCCTCACTGGTGCACTTTCTTGCCTCAATGAAAAAGTAGCAGTACGTTGTCCGCTCGTAATCACCCAAATCGTCGATCTAGATAAAAAGGACGCTCCATGCACGCCACAGTTTCTTCTCCCGCTACGCTACCTTCCGTATCCCCAATTTTTGTCCGCTTTGCCGTTCTTGGCAGCGTTAGTATTCTGCTCGCCATTGCCTTTGGCATGGCGGACCTGTACCAGAAGCTTAGCCAAGCCCGCCCTCCGTCTGCGAGCGGGCCGACTCTTGCTGGCGCAGCCGTGGGTGACAGCGACGCAGGCAAGGCGCACTACATGACCTGTGCGCTTTGTCACGGCGACAAAGCACAAGGAAATCCTCTGATGAAGGGCCCAGCACTAGCGGGCCAGTCCGCCTGGTACGTAGCGGGCCAGCTGAAAAGCTTTCGGCTAGGGCATCGTGGTGTGGATCCCAAAGACCTGCTTGGCATGCAGATGCGTCCCATGTCCATGGTCTTGCCGGACGACAAGGCTGTTCAAGACGTGGCTGCCTACATCGCCACGTTACCGGTAGCCAAGCCTGCGACTACGCTGACAGGCGGCGATGTCGCTCGGGGTAAGATTACTTTTGCCGTTTGCACAGCCTGCCACGGTGCTGATGCCAAAGGCATCGAGGCCATGGGCTCCCCGACGCTGCGCAACCAGCATGATTGGTACCTGCTTAGCTCGCTGAAGGCCTTCAAGGCTAAGATTCGCGGATCCCACCCGGATGACGCCTTCGGCAAAACCATGCAGCCTATGGCTGCCATACTTGCTGACGAGACCGCGATGAAGGATGTGATCGCCTACATTCAATCGCTTAAGTAGAGACAAGTCGCCGGGGATGCCCGGTGATGACCGGTATCCGCGTTCTCGTCGTAGACGGCTTCAGCAATCACGACTGGCGGCATACTACGAGTCCAATCCGGCAGATTCTAGGCGCCCCGGGGTTGTTTGCGGTAGACGTGTCTACTGCGCCTCCTAGCAAAGAGTCCCCCGGGTGGGACGCCTGGTGGCCGGAGCTTGCCGACTACGATGTCGTGATCCAGAACGGTAACAGCTTGGGCGGCGGCTCCACCTGGCCGGGCGTAGTATAGGACAGGCTGGAGAGCTTCGTGGTGAATGGGGGCGGGCTGCACATTTTTTATTCCGCGAACAATTCCTTTGAGAGTTGGCAGGAGTGCAATCGGGTGATCGGCCTTGGCTGGCGTAAACGGGACTTCGGCACGGCTATCGCGATCGGGGCTAACGGCGTGGAAGTACGAGTGCCTCCGGGCGACGGCGGCGACACTGGGCATGGCAAGCGAGTTGATGCGGTGCTGACGCGGCTGGGCGAGCATCCCATCCACCAGGACTTGCCAAGGCGCTGGAATGCTACTGATCTGGAAATCTATCACTACGCGAGAGGCCTAGCTGAGAATCTGACGGTTCTGTCCTATGCACTGGAGCCTCAGACGGGCCTTGATTTCCCGATCGAGTGGGTCATGAGCTATGGGGCAGGAAGAGTCTACAACTCCACGTTTGGCCACGTCTGGCCGGGCGATAAGAGTCCACCGGCGATGCGCTGCATCGCCTTCCAGACGCTGCTGGGTCCGAGCCATGCAATGGCCTAGTCGTCGTGAGGTTAGGTGGCAAATCCCGCCGGACTTCCCCGATGGCCGGCAGACATCCCTCGCAGGCCTGCCAGTGTCTGCTTGATCCGTAAGCTGACCTGCCGTAGTTACCGACAGGAAGGTTGTTAGAGGAAGCGAAGGCCATACAGGACACGGACTGCGGAATGAGCACAAAAAAAGGCGGTGCATTTTCATGCACCGCCTCTCGCAGGAGCGGACCTGATTTCTCAGAGGCCGCTCTGGTGAAACTGCCTAGTTGGCAGTGCTGGCTTCAATCTTTGCGGCTTCTTCGTCATTGACAAACATGTACACGTGGGCTGTCTCGACGACCAGCGTGTAGTTGCGCAGCAATGAGTAGCCGTAGGTCTCAGCCATCTTCGTGTTCGCCGCGTTCAAGTCGCCCATCGCTTTGTCCAGGTCGCGCTTCGCAGCGATCTCGCCTTGTTCGGACTTGGCTTGCAACTCAATCACGCGCTCGCGCTTGGCCTGCATGACGGAGACATTGCGCTGAAACTCTTGATTGGCTTGGATGCTGTTGAGTGTGGAAACGCGGACCAGCTTGCGCTGTCCTTCTGCTGCTGGGGTAGCAGCGTCATCGACGGACCTTGCTTCTTCGTCTGAGACGAACATGTATACGTGCGCCTTCTCGACGACCAGCGTGTAATTGCGAAGCAGCGAATAGCCATAGGTCTTGAACATCTTCTGGTTGTCGTTGTTCAGCTTGGCAAGCTCGGCGTCAATAGCGGCCTTGGCTGCCTTCTTATTTTGCAATTCGATAATTTTAAGCCGCTGTGCGCGCATAATTCTGACGTTGCGCTGAAACTCTTGGTTGGCCTGAACACTGTTCAGGGTGGCAACTCGGGCGAGTTTCTGGTCTTGTGCGGTGGCGACAAAACTGAACGCAAGGATGAGACAGGAGATAAATACTGAACGGAACATCGTGACCTCGGGTGATCTGGGTGAAGAAAGGGGGAGAATATAGCCGCGGTACTTTTTTCTGCCACTGCACGCCTGCAGCATGTAATACCGGAGTTGTGGTGCGTCCGAGAGGGTCAGGAAGGTTCAGGCCCAAACGGCTTGAGCACGATAATCATGGATGGCAGCACGGTGAGCGCGCCAAGCAGCGCCATCAGCATGGCCACGCCGGTCAACAGACCGAACAGTACGCTAGGGATAAAGTTCGAGAGCGCCAAAATAGCGAAGCCCACGATGATCGTGATGCTGGTGTAATACATCGCATTGCCGATGCTGCCGTGACAGATATGCATGGTCTCGCGATAGCTTGGATTCTTCTCGAATTCCCGTCGGAATCGGTGGATGTAGTGGATCGTATTGTCCACGGCAATGCCGATGCAGATCGCGACGATGGTGATGGTCATCATGTCCAAGGGAATCTCAGCCAGGCCCATCACACCAAGAACTGTAACCGAGGCGAGAAGATTGGGCAGGATTGCGATGATCGCAATTCTCACGGACTGAAATAGCAGCAGAAACATGAAGAAGAGGGCGGCGACGGTCCAACCGATGGTCTTGATTTGAGAGGAAAACAGGCTCTGTAGCATGTTGTTATAGAGGACCATGAGACCGGTCAGACGAAACTGGTCTGGCTCAAGACCAACCTTCTCTTGCAGTTCCTTGCGCATCTGCACAAGCAACTCCTCCCGCCGGAGCTCAGGCGCGGAATCCTTGATACGCATGTTGATGCGGACGCGGTTCTGCTCAATATCTACGTATGGGTCAAGAATGACTTCACGAAAGTCCTCTGGGAGCTGGCTGAACAGCAGCGCCAGCCCAAAGCTGTCGAGTTTCTCGCCCTCGGTGAGTTGCTCGGCGACGCGGACGACGGTAGTGAGGGACAAAACCTTGCCGACGGCGTCGAGGCTTTCCAGGTACTCATGGGCCGCTGTCACGGTATCCATCTTCTGCTGGGTATACCAGTACTTGTTCGAGCTGTCCTCTTCTTCCTCATCGTCCTCGAACTCGTCAAAATCATCAAAATCTTCGTCTTCCTCCTCCTCTTCTTCCTCGTCCTCGCCAAACGCCCAGTCGGGATCAGCTTCCACGTCGGCTGCGACCTTGGGTGCGTCGTCGGCGTCAGCTGTATCAGTGGGGCTGTTGAAGTTGATGATAAGCTCCAGCGGTGCAGTACCACCGAGTTCGGAGTCGATCAGCGTCATACCTTTGTGAATCTCGGTGGATTCGCGGAAGTAGTTGACGAACGAGTTCTCGACCTGCAAGCGGCTAATGCCGATCATGGTTACGATGGCCACAAGGCAGGTGACGAGCAGAACCGGGATGGTCAGTCGATCGGTGATGCGCGCAAATACACCGGTCAAAGAGAAGCGGAAGCGATCTTCTTTGGGGTCGTGCACGAGTAGGCACGTGGCCGCTGCCGGAAAGAGAAGAAAGGTGACGATCAGTGACACCACCAGACCGGCGGACATCATCCAGCCAAAATTCATGACCGGGAGAATGCCACAGGCTAAAAGCGAGGCAAAGCCCGCCACGGTGGTTAGGCTGGTATAAAGGCAGGGGATGAAGATGGTGCGTACGGTCTCGCGGACCAACACTCGCTGATCCTTCTCGTCAGGATGCTTGTAGTGGACTTCGGTGTAGCGCACGATCAAGTGAATGTTCAGTGCCATGGTGATGATGAGCTGCAGCGAGATGAAGTTGGCCGAGATGACGGTCACGGGCCAATCCATGAGCCCGACAATGCCAAGCATTACCAGCAGTGAGCAGCCGCAACTGAGCATTGGCAGGACCACCCAGCGCACATGGCCAAAGAAAAACGTGAGCATGCCGATCAAGAAGATGACCATGCCTGCACCAAAAACTTTGAGGTCGCTGCGGATGTAGGACAGCATGTCGTTAGAGACCATTGGTACGCCGCCAAGATTGAGCTGGGCGCGATCCTGAAACTCTGCGATAATGCTGCGGACCGATGCGACTTGGCGGCTTTGCTTGGCGTTGGTCGCCACGCGCATGCTATTGATCTCTGTTTCGAGTTTAGCAAGTTCTTCTGCTTCCTCTGTGGTGATGACCTTGTCCAAGCGTTTCTCTCGCAGATCTGTCCGAGCGTTCACGGCGTCAGCAAGCACTTGGTCGAATGGGAAGTTCACCTGGATGGCTGTGGTGCGCCCGTCCAAGCTCAGAAGCATCTCTGAGAACACCGGACTGCTCATAAGCTCAACTTTGGCCAGAGCAGGATCCGTCCGCTCCTCTCGCAGTGTCTTTGTGTTCTGGCGAAGTTCCCCCAGCGGAACCGGCGGGCTGCGCAGCAGCGGGACGTCAAGAATCGAGACCACGTCTTCCGCACCCTCTAGGTTGTCCAGACGATCGCGCAACTCACGAAGCATGGCGAGGCTAGCTGGGGAGAAGATATCTTCCTCGGTCTGAACCGTTACGACAAGAAAGGTGGGCGTGTTGTAGTCTTCGCTAATAGAGCGAAAATAGCGCAGGTCCTCGTCGCCCTCAAGGATAAGGGTATCCTCTGAGGCATCCAGCCGGAAATTCTTGGCGTTATAGCCGATTGCCGCGACCACGAGTGCCAAGAGAAATAAGGTGAGGCGCGGATGGGCGAGAATAGTACGGTCGTAGAGACCAGTCAATTTAGGCCCCATGAAGACTCTCCAGGAATGCAGCGATGATAACCCCGAAAATTACTCCGAGATCGGCGTGCAGGTTTGCGATTTAGTTCGCGCTTTTTTGTTCGACAGCCGAGGCTGGCTCATTGTCGGCCGCAGCAGGTGCGTTGGTGTCCTCTTCGGCATTTTCAGCTAGGGACTCACGCATCTTGGTGAGCAGGCCATCCGGGCCATCCTTGTGTAGCACCTCGTCGTACTGCGCACCGTAAGAACGAATAATGCTGATGCTCTGGACCTCCACATCATAGATGCGCCAGCCTGCGCTGCGCTTTGCGAGTTTGTAGACAACGTCCAAGTTCTCGTCCGCCATGACAACAGTCGTAGCGACGGTGGCCTTGGACTTCTTGACCTTAGCCTCGCCGAACTCAACCGTTTTGTCTTTATAAGCGCTAATCTTATCGACGTAAGCCTTGCGCAATTGCTGATAGAACAGATCAGAGAACTCCGTGCGCTGTTCCTCCGACAGTTTGCCCCAGTTCGCCTTTCCTAGGGTCAGCTTGCCCATCAACGTAAAGTCGAACGCAGGGTCGACCAGTTCAAGCACTGCCTGATTTTGGTCTACGTCAGATTTCGATTCGTCGGCCAGTACCTTAAAAATCGAATCAATCGTATGCTTAACAAAAGCTCCGGCATCGCTCTGGTCGGCTTGCAGAAAGGGGGCGCTCAGCAGCGCTAGTAAGATAATGCGAAATGGAATGGTGCGCACGATTACTCCTTAATTTTCCTGTCGCGAAGCTGAGAACTTGCATCGCGTAGAAACAGGTATGGATCAACGGCTGCGTCCACGACCGACTCGTACTCGCCGTTGTGCAATGAAACGTAATTGACCTTATCGTAGAGCTTCAGACCAAAGGCCGCACGCCAAGGTTCCACATAGGAAGTGGGATCCAAAAATCCATCCCCAATCCAGCCGATCGTGTCTCGGAGATTCATTGGGCCCAGAACGGGTAACGTGACCGGAAAGATTTCACCCATGCCCGCCGCGCCGAGAACTTGGCCCAAGTCCTCGTCGTAAGGGTAGAGGTCGTACCTCTCGCGGGCGACGTCTTTGAACCCCAAGAGGCCGACCGTGGAGTTCAGGAAGAAGCGCCGCGTCTCAATCCCTGCGGGACCAAGACGGCCCTGCAGAAGATTGCTGACCAGCCGTTTTGGATAGGCAATGTTGGCAAACATACGGCCGACGCCGGTGCGAGCTGACTCAGGGACTAAAACTTTGTAGCCGTGCGAAGCCGGCGTCAGAATAACGCGGTACAGGCCGTCGTTCAGCGTGAACATCACCCGATTGACCCCCTGGAGGGGATCCCAGACCCGCTTGATAGGGCCGAACTCTTCCCCGAAATCATCGAAGTCGTCTGCTAATGCTACACCCGCAGTGCCGAAAAGTATGAAAATCGCTAGTAAAGCCTTCACTCATCCACCCGATTCTTTCCTAATAGAAACTCAAAAGATACGCGTTCGCTCAGTAGATTCAAGTAGTAGATGGCGAGGATTTTAAATTCAGATATGACGTGACTCACATCCATTTCGTAGCAGCTCAGATCAGGTAGAGGGAGGCGCTGCCCAGCACAAGGAAGAATCCTACCATATCGGTGAGGGTTGTCAGTAAGGGCGACGAGGCCAGCGCAGCATCTACGCCAACTCGTTTCAGGACCATCGGGATGCAGCCGCCCAGGCATACCGCGAACAGGCAGTTTATGCTAAATGCTCCGCCCAAGACTAGGCCAAGCGTGACGTCGTCCTTCCAGACCGCGGCAAAGCAGCCGATGATTGTTCCAAGGAGCAGGCCATTGCAGAGTCCGACCTGGCCCTCCTTGATCACCACGCGCATGATCTCACGCGGCATCAGGAGTCCATGGGCGAGCTCACGAATACTGACGGCGACGGCTTGATTGCCTGAGCAGCCACTCATGTCCGAAATGATCGGCAGGAAGACCGCAAGAATGATGACTTCGTTTAGAGTCTCTTGAAACATCGCGATGACGCTGGCCGAAAGGATGTTTAGCCCAATGTTGATGCAGAGCCACGGGAGTCTTCGCCCAGTCCGCGCGGCGAACGGCATACTGCGAACTTCTTCGCCTCCGAGAATGCCGCTGAACAGGAGCAGGCGTCGGTCTGCGATTTCATCCACGGCCTCCAGGACTGACCGCCTTTCTACAGCGCCGATCAGCTTGCCAGCAATATCGACGACGGGGATTGCCTGAAACGCATGCGTGTCGAAGGCGCGGCTCATTTCCTCCAGATTCGCAGACGCCATTAGCCGCACAGGTTTACGCCTGGTCAGGACAGCAAGCTTCATACCCAGTTCCGCCAATAAAACCTCGCGCACGCGCACGACGCCAGAAAGCCGGCCTTCTTCATCCACCGTATACAGGTAGACCACCTGGTAGTTTGAGTAGTAGTCTCTACGAGCCCGCAAATCTTTGAATACGGCGCCCACGGTCATCGTCTCCGGGTAACCAAAGAACTCGGTGACCATCATTCCACCTGCCGAATCTTCATCATGCTGGAGCAGGCGTCGTGCATCCTCGGCCTCTTCCGGGATCATGTGTGCCAGGATTTCTTCCGCCTCAGCCTCGTCCAGATGACTCAGCACATCGGCCTGATCAGCGCTGTTCATAATGTCCAGAATTGCCGCAGCATCGCCGGGCGCCAGGTCATCCAGCAGGCCTGCGGCCTGCTGGTCTGGCAAGTCCTCAACCAATTCCGCAGCGGAGAGTGGTGTCAGAAGCTCCACCAGTTGATGGTTCGCCTGTTCATTCAGACGGTGCAAAATCCGCGTCTTCTCGGAGGCACTGATAGAGCTGAGCAGCAGTTCAGCAGCGCTGACATCACCACTGGCGATTAGCGCTTCCAGCTGCTCCCACAATTCTCTCGATTGTTCCTGCACAGTCATCAACGAGTCCTCTGTCGCGGCTTAGCCGCAACTGTAGCCGGGGCCGCTGCATTCCCCTCCTGTGCTACATGCTTTTAGTGCGTGCTTGACAGGATTGAATTCCGCTTTGCCGGTGACTTCTTCTGGTGTCCAGAGTCACAGATGCGTCGGAAAGTGCGAGGGCCTTTCGCACTGTCCCACGCATCCATGATTCTGCGGGCTCCGAACGATACCAAGCGCCTAGAACACGTCGTGCCGGCCTCTCACGCAGTGCAGATTCCCGGGCGATCATCTGTCGTGGCAGCGATGCCTCGAATCACTGGAAGAACGGCGTGCGGCCAGAGGTCGAGACGATCCTGGGCACTGGCGCCCCCCCAATGCTTGGCGAGACTGATAGGCCAGCACGGCCCCATCCGAGCGGAGCTACTTGCGCCTGAGCGAGCGGCGCATGGGGAGGCGCGACGGATTGGGGCGCAGGGACTTCACGATAGGCGCTTCTCCGCCTGTGATTTCGCGGTAGGCCTCGATGCTCACTTCTGCATAAAAATCCGGCTTCTTCTTGAATTTAGCGAGCGCGTGTTCGTTTGCGAAACGATAGCGCCGTCCCATGTGCTCGACTGTAAAGAAGCGGAGTCCGCGCATGACCTTGCCTTCCTCGGCTAGAAATACGGGGCAGATTCCGCCAAGGCCAAAGCCTTGCTTTGCCAAGGAATATCGCTCGTCCAAGCCTGCCATGAAGACGGCTGGATTGGCATCAAAAATCCGCTTGCGGCGCTCATCGGGAAACCAATACGTTAGCCCTGCGTAGCGGGAACTAGTGAGTCGTGCGCCGTCTACTAGGACGTCATCGCGTACTAAAGTCACGGCGCAGTGCCCCGCAATCGCCACAGTGGGACCGGGCTTGGGCTTGAGGCGTGGCCGTGATTCCTGGGCCGTGAGAATCATCGGAAAAATCAAGATCAATAGGGCGATAGTTTTCATAGGTCTGTTCTCAGCTTTGTCGTGAAATTGCTCGGTGGGCAATGTCGGTCCGGTAATAGACATCCTGCCAGTGAATGCAGCGAACCGCCCTGTAGGCATTTTCCACTGCGTTGGCGATATCTGTGCCGCTGGCTGTGACGCCCAATACGCGCCCGCCGCTGTTCACCAGAGCGTCGCCGTCACGTCGGGTGCCGGCGTGGAAGACCACGGCGCCTGTCGCTGCCGCTTCTTCCAGGCCTGAGATGGCGTGCCCCTTCTCGTAGGACCCGGGATAGCCTCCGGAGGCTAGGACTACGCAGACGCTCGGGGCAGGATTCCAGACAAACTCATAGTCCGCCAGACGATTCTCGACGGTGGCAAGAAGTGCCTCCGCAAGATCACTTTCCAGTCGGTGCAGCACAGCTTGGGTCTCGGGGTCGCCGAAGCGGACATTGAATTCCAGTACCTTGATTCCGTCTGCGGTGACCATGATACCGGCGTAAATGATGCCGCGAAAGTCGAGCTTATCTTTTTGGCAGCCAGCGAGGAAGGGGGCCAACACCTGTGCATGAATCTGCTCCCACAGCGCGTCGTCGACAACCGGTGCCGGAGAATAGGCCCCCATGCCGCCTGTGTTCGGGCCAGTATCTCCATCGCCGACAGGCTTATGATCTTGGGACGAGGCGAGTGGTTTGATCGTGTTGTGGTCTACAAACGCGAGAATAGATGCTTCTTCGCCGTCTAAGAAGTCTTCGATCAGGACGCGGCTACCGGCTTCTCCGAAGGCCCCTTCGAAGCAACTCTGCACGGCTTGCTCAGCAGTCATACGGTCGAAGGCGACGGTCACACCCTTGCCCGCGGCAAGGCCATCTGCCTTGATCACGATTGGGAGTGCCTGCTTTGCCAAGTGGGCAGAGGCCGATGCAGCATCGCTAAAAGTGGCACTGGCGGCCGTTGGAATTCCGTGCCTGGCCATGAACTCTTTTGCGTATTCCTTGCTGCCTTCCAGCTGAGCCGCTTCGCGGTCAGGGCCAAAAGCCGCGACTCCTGCTGCGCGTAGATCATTGATCAGGCCATCGCACAGTGGGGCCTCGGGGCCGACCATGACCAAGCCAATGCCATGGGTCTTGCAGAAGTGTGGGATCTCGTTCTGCTCGAGCGTCACACACTCGGCGTCCTGAATTCCACTATTTCCGGGGGAACAGTAAACCTTGTCGACCATCGGGCTTTGGGCCAACTTCCAGACGAGTGTGTGTTCGCGCCCGCCGGCGCCGACGACAAGTAATTTCATGATACTCCAAATCGATATAAGAATTCTGACAATCTGCCCCCGGTGCGGTACTCCTGCTACTGCTCGGGCGGAGGGGGAAGGTACCATACGCCACTCCGAGCGATCGCCCCGTTGCTCAATCCGGATCGTGGGTTACTGTGTGGAGGGGATTTTCAGGAGAGGAGGTAGAGTGATGCGATTTTTGGGTATAATGATGCTGCTTGGCTTGGCCGCTGTATTGGCGTCAGCCGCCGATCATCCACAACTGAGAGCGTTCCCAGCACCTCAGGAAGGGACGACGCGCTACGTGATCGTGCTGCCCGAGAAGGCCACGGGAGAGGCCGCAGACCTAAAAGTAGAACTGATTCCAGGCAAGGTGATCGAAACCGCTTTTGCGAATCTGTCATTGCTGGGATTGCAGATCGATCCTCAGCCGCTCGCAGGGTGGGGCTACACATACTACGCGATCACTGGCAAGGACGTCAGGATGAGCACCATGATGGCAGCGCCTGGCGAGAAAAAGATCAAGAAGTTTGTGCAGGGCAAGGGCCTGTTTCTCAACTATAACAGTGCGCTACCCGTCGTGATTTATGGGCCTGAGGGATTCGAAGTGCGCTATCGCATCTGGGAGGCGGGAGAAACGCGCGACGCTGAAAGCGAGGGCGTTGCGGAGGAAGAAGACGGCGAAAACACAGAAGAAACTTCTGGGCCCGAAGAGGCAGCCGACGAAGCCGCAAAAGAAAAGATTGAGCCAGAAGAGAAATAAGCCTCTTCAGCCAAACAGCTGGCCGATCAAGCGACAAATCTTTTTGATCACGTCGTCACTGTAAAGGAATGCGAGAAAGCTTTGCCGCGATCAAGGCCTGCCTGCGCTGAACAAGTGGGTTATCGTCTGAGATTTCCTGTAAGCGGTTGCTGGCAGCGACATAAAGCGAGGCGCTGTGATCCAGATTTCCCGCTTCAAACTTTCGTTCAGCTCGCAGATATAAGTGGCGGGCATCGTGCATCAACCCTTGATTGTCTGCCACTTCTGCAGGGCTCAGCGGTGCAGTATCCACTGCATCCGTCCTCGGCAGGATTGGCGTAGCCTGCAGTGGCGGATCGTCCCAATCTGTGGCGGCGGACGGCCAATCATTGGAGCGGCACGCGGTCATCAAGGTGGCGGAAATGCAAGCGGCAAGCAGCATAAACCGAGCTGGGTATATCATGGATCCATTCTCCTTGGCAGTCTCAATGTGGGAACTGTACACGATGATCCCGCAAGCTCAACTAGTGTGATGAATCATAAATTCGTGGGTAAATGCGAGAGCCATCGTGGATGCTCTGGTGCGCAGATGACAGGGGCCGATGCTGAGACATCGGCGAGGTGTCGCCACTGCGGTGGAGCGCCGAAAGGCTCTCGCATTTACCCACGAACGTGTGATTCACCACACTAGCTGCCACGGCGAAAATCCAGATGCTACCAAGCAGCGATCTTGCCAAGACTGACAACGAGCATATACTGAAGGGGCCCAGAGTCTGTTTTAAAAAGGAGCCGGCCTTGAGAAGATTTCCACGTGCAGTCGAGAAAAGGTATTGTGATCGTTGTGGTCCGGGCCGATGAGTAGACTCTTTCCTCGCGCCGATTGGGCCGATGCACAGGCAATCGCAAGTATCGCCTACTGCAACCCGTTCACAGAACAGAGAATTGAGCTGGAGGCAGCGGTTGCCGGGGCGAGTGGCCGCAGGGCAATCGCCACTTGGAACCTGAGGCCCGACGCCACTGCCCAAAATCCAGTGCTCGAACGCGTGATCTCGCGAACCGCCGAGTTGGTCGAGCCTGCCCGTGCAGCAATTGCCAAAGTCACGCCCTCGCCGGAAGAGTGTGAGTGCTATGAGGCGATCGTCTTTTTCCACCTATACCATAAATATGTCCACGACTTGGACCTGTTGATCGACAACGGCGATCAACAAGTCAGCTTTTACGATAACTTCTCGGCAGACGCCACGCGTTTCTTGCAGGCGCCGTCCCTGCGTGAGACTCGCCCTGACGCGGCGCATCTGTTGGCGTGCCTCTATCAAATCAGGCGCGCCTTTCACTACACTCATTACTTCCTGATTGGCAGCTCGCAGCCGATGGCTACGCTGCGGGCGGCGATCTGGGAGTCTGTTTTTAGTCACGACATGCGCCGCTATCGGGCCGGTCTCTACCGGCATATGCGTGACTTTGCGACCTTGATCACCGGCCCTTCCGGCACCGGAAAGGAATTGGTCGCGCGAGCGATCGGGAAGTCTCAGTATGTCGCATACGAGCCGCGAAAGCGTGCCTTCGTGGGTAGCCCCGCGGTCCATGCGGTGAATCTGTCCGCGCTTTCTCCGAATTTGATCGAGTCGGAGCTGTTCGGGGCTAGACGGGGAGCGTTTACTGGCGCGGAGTCCGATCACACCGGGTGGTTTGAAACCTGCGGTACCACAGGCTCGGTATTTTTGGACGAAATCGGTGAGCTGGACCCCGCTGTCCAGGTAAAGCTCCTGCGACTCCTGCAAACTCGAACTTTTGAGAGAATCGGCGAAACACAGCAGCGGGAGTTCAGCGGGAAACTGATCACCGCGACCAACAGGAGCCTGGATACCGAGTTCGAAGCAGGGCGGATGCGTCCGGACTTTTACTACCGGCTCTGCGCAGACTGCATTCGCACGCCGACCTTAAACGCACAGCTAAAAGACGAGCCGGCACAGTTGGGGCTGTTGGTGAAACATCTCACGAGAGATAACGCTGGCGAGGACATCGCCATTGAAGCAACTCCGTGGCTTGTCGAGTGGATTGTCACTCATCTGGGGACAGCCTACCGATGGAGTGGGAATGTCAGAGAACTTGAGCAATGCATCAGGAGCTTACTGATTCATGGCACTTATGTGCCAATTGGGGATAACAATGGACGTGTCATCGAAGACGCCCAGTTGACGCTGGATCAATTTGTTGCGCGGCACTGTACTCGCGCCTATTTTGAGTCCGGAAGCTACGTGGCTGCCGCCGAGCGACTTGCCACGGATCGGCGAACCGTCAAGGCTAAGCTAGATGCCACCTATCTGGCGGAGTTGCAAAAAAAAAGACAGGGGGATATGAGAGAAGGTAATTTGTTACCCTAAGGTGTAATCCACTGCGTAAAATCGTAGCAATTAAAAGGGAAGATGCTCTTGATTTTGAACTGTGCCACTCTACTGTCCGAGAGTTAAGTTGAACAATTTAGGGTAAGGCGGACAACCGATGCCACGCACCAAAATATCAGAGAGCGACTATCCGGCCCACAAAGTATGCACCAAGTGCGAACAGAGCCTACCTCTTGAGGCGTATTACAGGACGCCCAAAGGCAAGTATGGACGCAGTTCCCAGTGCAAGGAATGCAAGCACTCCTACTATCTCGAGAACGCAGACCGCTACAAACAGCGGACGAAGGACTATCGCAAGAAGTGGATGGAGAGCGGCCTGAAGTGTAGCGTCCCCGGCTGCGATCGCCCGCTGGTGTCCAAGCTTCACTGCGACCGCTGCCGCACACAACTGCGCAAGTACGGAAAAATCCTGCCGCGCACGAAATACGACCCAAACGACATTATCGATCGTCAGGACGGCACCTCCGAGATCATCCTGCGCAATCGCAAGCAGGAAGTGTCTGGTCGCGCCCTGGTCGACACCGAAGACGTTTCCACACTCGAGCACTTGCACTGGCATCTCAAAAGTTTCTGTGTGCAGGCGTATGACAAAACCACCGGCAAGCTGGTCACTCTGTCTCGCTACTTGATGGATCCGCCGGAAGGAGCCAGGATCGCGTACCTGAATCACAACTTCCTGGATAACCGCAAAGAGAATTTGCGGATTTGCACTACGCAGCAGATTGGAATTCACCGCCGGGTCGGGACCAACAATACGTCCGGCGTAAAGGGCGTCAGCTGGAACCGGAAGCGCCAGAAATGGTACGTATGCTTGGTCAAGAATGGCAAGCATTTCTGGGGCGGTGCTCACTCCAAGTTGGACGAAGCGGTTTTGGCGCGTCGTGCGCTGGAGCAGGAGCATTTCGAGAAGCTCTACCTTTCGTAAGAGCGCTCGCTACTGCGCGCCACGTCTCTTTGGGACGTGGCGTTTTTTTTTTGTACGTGCATACTACCGTTTCGCGCTGACCGCCTTCAGCGTGTGAACGCAGTGACAGTTAAGGTTGTACAGCATGCAATTTCCCATTTATACGCCAGCCGAAGCATCGGCTGGAATTCTGCACCGGGCACCGATCGGCGATGGCGCAATCTCGCCGACACTTGCAGCCGGGTTGCAACGAGTATTCGGAGAACCCTTGGGCGTGGAAGAAGCCGTCGCCCGCATCCTGCAGTCCGTCCGCAATGACGGCGATACCGGGCTGCGGGCCTGGACTGAGCGTATTGACGGATCGGCGCCGGAAACATTCGTGATCTCCGCAGCCGAGATTAAGCAAGCCTACGAGACGATTGATCCGGCGCTGCGGGACGCGCTGCACTTCTCCGCCGATCGAATTCGTGCCTTTCATGAGCGGCAGCGCGAGCGCTCATGGGTGCATTTTGAAGAGCACGGCGGCGCCCTAGGGCAGCTCATTCGACCGCTGTCGAGCGTGGGCGTGTACGCGCCCGGCGGAACAGCTCCCTATCCAAGTACACTGCTGATGGGAGCTGTGACAGCTCGCGTCGCAGGAGTCGAAAGGGTTGTCGTTGCTACTCCTGCGGGCCGCGACGGAATTGCCCCGGTGATCCTCGCCGCCGCACACGTGGCCGAAGTGGATGAGGTATACGCGGTTGGTGGAGCACAGGCTGTCGGCGCATTGGCCTACGGAACCGAGACCATCACTGCGGTAGATAAGATCGTAGGCCCGGGCAATATTTTTGTAGTCACGGCCAAACGCCAGGTGTTCGGAATGGTGGACATCGATTCGCTGCCTGGACCTACCGAGACCTTGGTCGTCGCTGATGCAAATGCAGACCCCGTGCTGGTCGCTGCAGATTTGCTTGCACAGGCGGAGCACGACACCCAAAGTGCGGCCATCCTCGTCACTCCCAGTCGCGATCTGGCGGAGGCTGTACAGACTCAGATTGCGAGCCAGCTCGAGCCGCTAACACGCAAAGCGATTATCGAGGAGGCGCTCCAACAGAGTGGTGCGGTGATCTGCGCGGATTTAGCCGCAGGCGTCGCCCTCAGCAACGGCTACGGTCCCGAGCACCTTTGCCTGCACGTAGATCATCCTTGGGAGTTACTGGGCACGGTCACAAATGCCGGGGGAGTATTTCTGGGCGAACATGCGTATGAGGTTCTAGGAGACTACACTGCTGGCCCCACCCACGTGATGCCGACCATGGGTACAGCCAGATTTGCCAGCCCGCTTTCCACTCGAGATTTCACCAAGATCATCAGCATTTTTGGGATGAGCGAGGCCGAATCTCGGGCGATTGCCCCAGCCGCCCAGCTGTTGGCTGAGTCAGAAGGGCTCACGGCCCACGCAAACGCGGTGCGACTTAGACTCGAGTCTCGTTGAAGCAGGCGTTATTGGGCGAGTTGGCCCGTGTATTTCTGGACTGACGCCCTGCCCATCGGAACGCCCCAAGTCCATGACCACTGACGAGTTGTTGCTGGCATATCATGCCATGTCTTTCCTGCGGGCCTTTGAGCTGCGACTGGACGCGCTTTTTCTGCGCGGTGCAGTTGCTGGCACCACACATCTCTGTATTGGCCAGGAGGCGTGCTCGATTGGTGTCGGGCATGCCCTGACCAACGACGATGCCGTGTTTAGCAATCATCGCGGGCACGGGCATCTAATTGGGCGCGGCGGCGATCCGCTGCGGCTGATGGCTGAGATTTGTGGCAATGAACGGGGCTATTCGCAGGGGCGGGGAGGTAGCCAGCATGTGGCGGTGAATGAAATCGGCTTTCTTGGCACACATGGCATTACCGCTGGCACAATCCCACTCGCTACCGGCGTCGCGCTCCATAAGAAGCGCACCGGCGAACCCGGCCTAGGCTGTGTATTCTTTGGCGAAGGCGCGACAGGGGAGGGGATTTTCCATGAGAGCCTGAACCTGGCTGCTCTATGGCAGCTTCCCGTACTCTATGTCTGCGAGAACAACGAGTACGCGATGTCATCCGCCCATCGGCTGTTTTCGCCAGTTGCGGATGTCGCAACCCGGGCGTCGGCCTTTGGGATGGAGGCCTTGATTGTGGACGGCAATGACGTAGGCGCAGTCTACGACACAGTTTGCGAACTCCGCAAACGCGTGATCGCTGAGAGCAGACCAGTATTGCTCGAACTGAAGACCTACCGAATCAGCGGGCATTCTCGTGGCGATCAGTGCGTGTATCGCAGCCGGGAGGAGGAAGACGCAGCGCGTGACCGCGATCCATTGCTGCGTGCGCGGCAGTTGCTTCAGCAGGCTGAGCTTTGGGATCTAAATCAGGAACAAGAGCTCTCCGCGACAACGCGGGCACGGCTCGACGAGATGCAGCGAGCGCTGCAGATCCCGTTGGAGGGAGAGTAATGATGGAGACACACGAACTCTCAATGTCCGCCGCTATCCGCGAGGCTCTTGCCCAGATTCTGACGACCGATTCCCGCGCCCTGCTGATCGGCGAAGACATCGGCGTCTATGGTGGCGCCTTCAAGATCTCCGCTGGCTTCTTAGATGAATTTGGGCCGGCTCAGATTTATGACACGCCGATCAGCGAAGCGGCGATTGTCAGTGTCGCTTGCGGTGCCGCATTGGCCGGATCGAGGCCCATCGCGGAGATCATGTTCATGGACTTCTTGCTGTTGGGCATGGACGGGCTGGTCAACATTGCTGTAAAGTGGCAAGACGTCTATGGGCCGGAGTTCAAGATACCGCTGATCATTCGCTGCCCAGCCGGTGCTGGACGCGCCTACGGTCCGACACATTCGCAGAGCTTCGAAGGGCTGTTGATGAATGTTCCACAGTTGACGATCTGCTGTCCGTCCACGCCAGCGGACGCTGCCGGCCTGCTCCTGGGGGCCTATGAGGCGGAGAGGCCTGTGGTCTTTATCGAGCATAAGGCGTTGTATGCGCGAAAGGGACAGGTGCCTGTCACGCTCGCACCACTTGAGCTTGGCCGCTGCTGCACCAGGCGCAACGGCGACGCGATCAGCATTTTCGTCTATGGTCGGCACGTGACGACCGCCCTGATCGCGGCAGAGCGCCTTGCGGAACATGGCTATGAGGCGGAGGTCGTCGACCTGCGGACGATCAAGCCACTCGATCAGGCTGGCATTCTTGAAAGCTTTTCGCGTACCGGCAGAGCGCTCTGTCTGGAAGAGTCCCCAGTGGTCGGGGGCGTCGGCAGTGAAATCGTCTCGCTGTTGGTAAGCGACGGTTTTGAGTATCTTGAGGCGCCGCCAGCGCGTATGGGTGCACCAGAAGCACCCATCCCGTGCAACCCCGAGTTGGAGGCCCAAGCCTTCCCGACGGTGGAGTCGGTGACGGCGAAGGCGCTGGAGATCTGCGAGTACTGACGCAAAGTTATTGCGCACACTTCCTGTAACCTTTTCTCTGTATTCATGAAGGGCCGTAGTTCGCTGCCCGCAAACTAAAATCCCAGTAGAATCTGTTACGGGAGAGTGACAAACGTACTGACCAGGCTAGATTCTGCCGCGCTCTACCTAACTTCCCTTTGAGGCATAGTGAAAATACTGCCCTTTCTCATTTTACTGACAGCTGGCTTTGTTGTTTCTGGCCACGCACAACTCCCAAGGCAGTCGGTTATAGAAGGCAAACTCATTGCCGTCTCCAGCTTCCCCTCCCCGAAAACCAGCGACTACGCCGATTGTCTCTTTTCCACCCGGTTTGTGATCGAAAAGGTGCTCGTAGGCGTTCCTATTGGCGGGACTATTCGTTTGTTGATGCCCGCCTTCCTGAAACGCCAAATTGTCGACGGCAATCTCCAGGTCGGCGATCGCCTTCAAATCGCGGTCCAGCCGTTTTCCTTCGTCGCTGGTCCTGTGCAGAAGATTCAGCAAGCGGATAGCCTATTTGACTTGGAGTATGAAACGTACTACGGCCGCGGCGCCGTCCGTCTCAATGTGGCTCAAGCCGCTGCCATCACACCCGCTCCGATCTTCCAGCACAAATCGCCATTCGAGGCCCCGGTCAACCCGCCCGTATCTGCGGAATTCGAGCGTCTTGCGAAAATCGGAATCGAGCGCGAGCTTGCGATGATCAACCGCCGTATCGGTAATGTTGTAGCGCAGCGGGAGTCGATCAATGCCCGGTTTTCTGCGGATTGGGCCAGGCGGCAGGCGGACTTTGGGGAGGTCAAGGGGTACAAATGGAGCCGTGTGGGCAAAACCCTGATGGCACTGTCCAGCAACTACGCACTCATTCCCGAGGCTTGGCAGGCGAAGCCGGAGAACATAGATGCAATCGTTGCCTTCCGGGACTTTCTGCACGCGCACGGCACCCAGCTCATCATCCAGCTAATACCGTCGATGCACGCCGTTGCTTCGCGCGTTTTTCTGCCGGAATATGCCCAGTATCCAGACCTGGAATGTGCTTTTGCTGCA
>Ga0115566_10000411_pt1 | contig 36971 bp, 31 predicted proteins | sample COGITO_mtgs_1204_3_FD_87173 | JGI IMG/M metagenome (GOLD analysis project Ga0115566, IMG submission 87173) | Pelagic marine microbial communities from North Sea - COGITO_mtgs_120405 | ecosystem: Environmental > Aquatic > Marine > Epipelagic | place: Germany:Helgoland, sampling site Kabeltonne...
GCAGTGACATCGAGCATACCACGAATGTCAGTGACATGTTTACTGGAGCCACCTTCCCGGTAGAACTCGAGCTTGCGCAGGATCACATACTCAGGTGGTGCGAGCCACAAACTCTGGGCGGGGCCCAGGCTGGCCTGCTTGCGTTTGGAAAGGCCCCACGCCTGAAGTTCATCGCTGCCACGCAGATAGATGTCTGCCTTGTGCCCCGTGTCGTGATGAATCAGGTTGAAGTGACCACGAGATGCGCGCCTGCTTTCGGAGAGGATCACTTCGACCGGTGGACAATAGAAGCGCTCGAAAGGAAACAGTTCAGGAAGGTGGAGTGCCTGCTGGTCGGTCAAATGAACGATCATGTCAATGTCATTGGTCATACGCGGCTCTCCGTAGAGCATTAGAGCATGCTGGCGACGGAGCCACTCACCATGTACGGCACACCCGCGGTTTCGAGCGGCGCGGTGAAGAGAAGGAAGAGTTCAGCCCCGAGCATAAAGGAAGAGCTCCGCTACTCTGGCTTTTGATGTGCTCTTCACTCCAGTCGGGGTGCTGCATCCGCAGCCCGGCGGCTTTCAACTCGCGAGCGGCCTGGTTGAACTGGCCGACTAGCTCGAACTTGCGCGCCATCGACATGTTCCGGTAAATCTTGATCTATTCTGGTGTCACGGGGACGGACTGCTAAGATTTTAATGGAGCGGAGAGGGGTAGAAGTCTGCCAACGGAAGGAGATATGATTCGAGCTATCCCACACACAACTCTGTATCCGTATAGACCAAGAAAAGCCGCTCCCACGAATACCCGGTGCCCTATCCGGTCAGGTAGGGGTTGCAAACTCGCCCGGCCTGCCTGCCTATTGCGGTCGCATGAAGATGAGCTGCTTGAAGCCGCAGGCAATTTTGCCGTGCGGAACCCGCGTGGCCGGATAGAATCAAAGTATGTCATTGTTTGGGAAAATCTTCGGCTCGCGGCGACGCGAGACGCCTACGCTTGCGCCGTTGGCTGCGGACTGCGCAAGTCTGGCGCCCGGGCGGTTTTGTGAGTTTGGCTTCGCGTTGCGCGAGGCGCTGGCGCAACCGAGCGGCAATCTCTTCTTCTCGCCCGCCAGCATCGGCATCTGCCTGAGTATGCTGATTCCGGGAGCGCGTGGCAGCACTCGCGACGAACTTTGTTCCGGGCTGGGCCTATCGGCAGACGAGTTAGAGACACTCGGAGAGGAGTTTGCGGAGTTCGCAAAAGACGGGACTCTGTCCATCGCAAATGCCGTGTTCGCACAGAAAGGGTATGAGTTTTTGCCTGGCTTTGAGGGCGACTTACAACGGATATTTGCCGCGCAGAGTCAGAGCCTGGATCTGCAGGGGAAGTCTGGAAAGAGCGCGATGCACATCAATGATTGGTGCAGCAAACAGACCCATGGCATGATCCCTGAAATAGTGAGCGCAGACCATCTGGCTGCGGCATTGCTTGTCCTGGTGAATGCGATCTACTTCAAGGCCGACTGGCAGCGTCCTTTCGAGAAGTTTGCGACCCAGAATCGAAAGTTTCACGGAAGTTCTGGCATCACCAAAGTTGCGATGATGCACCAGCACCTGCCAGCTCGGTATGCTGCGTTCGCGGTCCTTTCCGCGGTGGAGTTGCCGTACAAGAGTCGCTATGCGATGACGATCATCCTCCCGGATTCCCGCAAGCCGGACTCCGTATTCGGAGCATTGGGGGCGGGTGCTTGGCTGGCGTTGGACGATGCCCTGGAATCACAGCCCGTGGACCTGGCGCTACCCCGCTTCGAGCTGGAGAGTCAGTTTGAGAATCTTACCTCGGTGTTGTCTGGCCTGGGGATCTGCAGAGCGTTTACGGAGTTTGCAGACTTCTCCGCGGCGACCGATCATCCTGAGGGATTGATGGTGAGTGACGTGATCCATCGCGCAAAAGTGAAGGTGGAAGAGCAGGGCACCGAAGCCGCAGCGGTGACTGCCGCCCTCACCAAGAAAGGGGCCGCGCCCGCGCAGAAGGAGACAAAGCCAGTGCAGTTCCACGTCGATCGCCCGTTTCTGTTTGTGATTTGCGATCTCAGCAGCAGGACGCCGTTGTTCATCGGCCAGATCCGGGATCTGCCCGCTACGGCCCCCTGACCGACCTCGCAGTGCTCCTCGTATGGCGCTCGCAGCACAAGCGCCGTACCAAAGCAGGCCGGTCTCCACATCGCGGCCTTCTGTCGCCCTTCCAGGGCGTAAGCGCGGGGGCGATCGATCTGGTGGTTTCACCACCGGCTACGTTCTGTTTTCCCTCCGGAAAGGGCACTTCGCGGGGGGAAGAATCGCTGCACCAGAATTGAGCCTGGCATTTGATCATCTCGTGTGACCGCGGATTTCTGCGACTGCCGCGCGGCAGAGACGTTGTGTCTGCCCGACGAGATACAGCGGCAAAGACAGCAGCTGAAAATGCCGTTGACTATCGTTAGCCAAGCTGGTCTGTGCTTGGCAAAACGAAGGAATATCGCTGTTGAAGCGAAGCCCGAGATCACGGTCCTTCTCCCTGACAAATAGCTGCAGTGATTTCATGGTGCCGGTCTTTCCAGCTTTGACCTCAACTGGAACGACAGCGGGTCCAACCGCAATTATAAAATCGACCTCTGCACTCGAGTTTCGTGCGCTCCGCATCCAGAAATGGAGAACTGGCTCCTCGTAAGCGGGGCCGCTGAACGCCAGATGCTGACCGATGAATTGCTCACACACCGCCCCTTGGTTGACCATGATTAGATCGTCAGGCTGGTCGATATCGGCAATGCCCATCCCCAAACTCCTACACAGGAGTCCGACATCTAAGAACAACACCTTAAAATGTCGGTCATCGCATTCGGCTGCGAGAGGTAACCCATTGGCGGCGGTGTGCCGTACTTGTTGTCCCACCCGTGCCAGGCAGAGAAGGCCCAGCGCCGCCGAGAGGTCGCGTGACCGCTCTTCACGGTCGACTTGGCTATATTTGAACTTCCTCCCAGCGAGTCGCGGAATCGCAGCAAACACCTTCTCTACCCGGCGGTGCTTTGCTTTCGAGGCGTACTTGCTGAAATCATCTCGATACGTGGCTAGGATTGACTGCTGAAGATGCGCGCATTCTCTGTATGATTCGTTTCGTGAGAAGGCCGCAATTGCCGCAGGCAGGCCCCCAACGACCAAGTATTGCCGGAAAAGACGCATGAGCTCACGGTGGATCTCACCCGGAACAGGATCCCCAAGAGCAAACTCACACAGCCACTGTCGCAACTTCGGGCGGTTCATGGCCAGCAGGAATTCCTCGAATTGCATGGGCCCCAGATGCAGATACTCGATACGTCCGACCGGCATTGAGAAGCTGTGCTCCGCCAATACGAACTCCAACAGCGATCCGGCGCAGGCGACATGCAACTCCGGCATTTCTTCATAGAGGTAACGCAGCGCAGGCAACACATCAGGAACTGCCTGAATCTCATCAAGAAACAGTAAGGTCTCGCCGGGGACAATCGAGGCATCGAATCTCGCCTCCAGCTGCGAGATGATGGTCTTTGCCGATTTCGATGCGAACAACGAAGCGAGCCCGGGAGTTTGCTCGAAATTCACCTCTAGTACGTTTGAAAACTCCGCGTCAGCGAGCATTCGCACCAAGTACGATTTGCCGACCTGCCGCGCGCCACGGATCACGACCGGTTTCCGCGACTCGCGAGTCTTCCATTCTATTAAATAGTCCAGCGCCAGGCGGTACATAAAGCTCTCTTGATGAAAATGGCTATATTCCAGTAGGATAGTAGCCTACGGGCGGTAGTTATCCAAGGTGGTTTTAGCCATTTGCGGCATTTTTTTACGAGGTTAGGCCCCGAGCTCCGGGCTGCTGAAAGACCCTGCGGCTATCGGCCCAGGCACCGGCTGCATCAGACATGTGGTTTCCCGGAAGGGAAACAAGAACGTAGCCGGTGGTGGCAACCACCGGTATTCGGCGTCCTTGCCTTGCGCCCCAGAAAGCGTTGCCATGGATAGTCGGCAACCGGATGCAATCTATCGCCCTTCCAGGGCGTAATCGCGGGGAGGGGGGCGATCCAGCGGTTTCACCACCGGCTACGTTCTGTTTTCCCTCCGGGAAACGCGCGTCGCGCGTGAGGTTTAGAGATTGCACGCGGATCCGAACCTAGCCAGAGGTGGATCAGGGATTGGCGACGTGGCGCTGGGTTTTCTCGAGATCTGCCCGGAGACGTTTGTTGGTGGGGTAGAGGGCAATGGCGATTTCCAGGTGCTCGAGGGCCGTGGGCCATTCGTGGCGGTGGCTGGCGATGCGGGCCAAGTTCCAATGCACGTCCAGTTGCTGGTTCGATGGCAACTTGCGCTGGAGCAGGATGTTGAAGTCTGCCTCGGCTTCTTCGAACCGCTTCAGGAAGAGGCAGCCCTTGCCGCGATTTAGCCGGGCAAGAGGAAAGGCAGGACGGACCTCCAGGGCCACTGAGAAGTCGGTAATGGCTTCGTCTACACGCTCAAGATGGAGCAGGACGCTGCCGCGATTGTTGCGCGCTTCGGCGTGGCGTGGCTGAAGCTGAAGCACGCGGTCGTAGTCGCTGATGGCTTTGTCGTACTGCTTGGTGTTCTGATAAATGAAACCGCGATAGTGCAATGATTTTACGGCACTTGGGCGCAGCGATAATACGTGGTTGACGTCCACGAGCGCTGGCTCCCACTGCTTGCGGGCGATGTAGATCCCGGCGCGATTCTCGAAGGGAGTGGAAAAGGCGGGATTCTGCGCGATGGCTGCACAGAAATCCGCATGGGCCAGGTCGAGTTTGCCCTGGGTATGGTAGTCGGCACCTCGTCCGTTAAGCGCGGAAAAGTTGGTGGGGTCCAGGGCCAGGACGTGGTTCCACAGGGACATGTGATCATACCAGATCAAGGTCTGGGTGCGGGTGAGCGGGATCAGGCCGAAGCTGAGGACCATGGCGATGTAGAGGGCCTGCCTGGGGAGGCGCATTAGGCCAGCGGCGAGCAGGAAGCTCGCGGGCATGATGGCGATGTAGGTGTAGCGGTCGGCCGCGATCTGATAGCCACTCTGGAACATGCCGAGGACGGGCGAGACGGTGATGGCGAAGCAGAGCCAGGCAATGGCGAGGGCGGGTTCACGCTTGCGCCACAAGGCCAGAAATACGACCAGCCCCACGGTGAGCAGTGCTGGGATCAGGAATCGGGCGGAGAAGGGCGCGAAATCCATGGGCAGCTGGTAGTTCGGCGATAATCGGGTGGGCCACAGGGTTTTTCCCAGATAGAAGGAGAGGCCGTAGAGGGACTGCATGATGCGCTCGACCAGCGTGTGATCGGCGACCATGTCCATGGCCCAGGCTTTCTGGCCTTGGAGCGCGCGCCAGGCAAACCAGCCGCTGGCGGCGAGGAAGGGGACCTTTTCGAGCAGCCATGCCTTGGCCTGATCGCGGCGGGCAAAGGGGACGATATCGAGAAGTAGCAAGACCACGGGCAGAGTCATGCCCCAAACTTTGGCAAACATGGAAAGGAGAAAGCAGCCAAAGGCGAGCCAGTAGGCAGTGGATTTATACCACGCTGGGCTGTCTGTGGACTGTCGCACGTAGCGCAGCCACAGCAGCAGAGTCCCCACCAGCAAGGCACCGGAGAGAACATCTCGGCGCTCGGTGACCCAGGCTACGGATTCGACCCTGAGCGGATGAAGGGCATAGAACCACATGGCTGCCGCTGCAGCGAATTTGGCTACGCGGTCTGGCGCACCGCCGAGCCAGGATCGCGCCAGCAGCCTGGCGATCAGCAGGTAGAGCAGGAAGCTGGTGAGGGCGTGCAGCAGGATGTTGGTCCGGCGGAAGGTCCAGGGCTCGTCCGGCCCCAGCTGGCAGTCGATGGCCAGGCTCAGCCAAGACAGCGGTTGGTACGGACCGGTATAGTCGGTGGTGGCCATCCATTTCAGGTTGTCCCACGACAACGAACGGTATTTGTCGTTGTGCACGAAGTTGCCGATGTCATCGTAGACGTAGGTGTTGGGCTTGCTTGGCAGGTAGGCGAAGTAGACTGCGGCCAGGGTGAGAGCCGCCACGGCCAGATCGATCCAGCAGAATGCGGAGTTCGCAACAGCAGCCTTGCGGCGCTTTGCCATCAGATTGTGCCGGACAGAAAGCTGCGCAATTCGGCAACGACGCGAATGGGTTGGTCGATGTGCACCCAGTGGCCGGCATCTTCGACGGTGTGAACTGTTGCTTGCGAGAACCACTTGGGAATGGCCGCGATCCCTGCCTCGCTGACGTAGTCGGAATTGCCGCCGCGCATGAACAAGCTCGGCCGTTCGAAGATGGCACAGGGAGGTGGCTCGAAGCTGCCAAGTTCAGGTAGGAAATCGCGGAGGATGCGGACGTTGGGACGCCAGCGAAATGTCTTGCCCTCGCGAGCCAGGTTGCTAAGTAGGAACAGCCGGGTGCGAGAATCGGCGATGCGGGTCTGCAGCTCTGCATCGACTTCGGCGCGGGATGTCTTGTCTTCGATGCGGAGTTCGCAAACCGCGTTGAGGACCGGTTTCAGGCGGATCGCCATGGTGACCGGGGCCATGTCGACGACGGTCAGGGAGGCGAAGGCAGCGGGCTCGGCCAGCGCGGCCCGCATGGCGACTTTTCCGCCGAGGCTATGGCCAAGCAGGTGGACGGGCCGCTCGAGCTTGCGCACCAGGGCCAGGACGTCTTCGACTAGATCGGCGTAAGTCATCCGCTCACTATGGGGAGATTGGCCGTGGTTGCGCAGATCGGGAGCGATGACTTGGAATTCTTCGGCCATTTGGGAACCGATGGTTTGCCAGTTTCGGCCTGCGCCGAGCAGGCCGTGCAGGATCACCAGCGGGGTCCCTTGTTCTCCCCAGCGTTGGGTGGCAAGCTCAAGTGCCATACGATTTATCTCTACTTTGAGTGGCGTGGGCGGTACGGTAGTGCCGGTCGAGGGTTTGGCGTTCGACTTTTCGATGGCTTTCGCTATGGTTGGCGTTCGCCCAATTCCAACAAACGCACGTTCGATTGATATGATTGACTATGCGCAGTTCGCAGCTCTGGCTGAGAACTACACCGTGATTCCTTTGGAACGCGAGATTTTGGCCGACCATGAGACGCCGATCTCGATGGTCCACCGACTACAGCAAAACGAGCAGGTGTTCCTGCTTGAAAGCGTGGAGGGCGGTGAGCTGTGGGGACGATGGTCGATCATCGGCTTTGGCATCGAGCGACAGATCCGTATTGAGGGCGAAGTAGCCTATCTGCTCGGTCCTGGCGCTGCCCGCGAGGCGCTGCCGGGGAATCCGATCGACGCGATGCAGGCCTATCTCGCGTCGTTTAAGCCTGCGCCACGCGGAGACCTGCCTAGATTCTACGGCGGTGCGGTCGGCTACCTGTCGTTTGAAAGTGTGCGTTTCTTCGAGCGTTGCGGGGAGGCCAGACTTGGAGATGGCCGCTTTCCAGATGCGACGTTTTTGCTTTGCGATCAGCTGGCAATCTTCGACAACGTACGGCACTCGCTGCGCCTGATTCATTGTGTGCACGTGGACCGTTTCGACTCGGTTGAAGAGGCGTGGCAGGCTGGCCAGCAGACGCTCGCTGAGATGGCGGACAAGGTGATGGGGCCGGGGAGTGCGCCCGAGGCGTTGCGGAGTTCGCAACCGGTGGAACTTGTCGCGAACATGCCGCGTGAGCAGTATGAGCGCATTGTGAAACGGGCGAAGGAGTACATCCAGGAAGGCGACATTATTCAGGTGGTGCTGGCGCAGCATTTTTCGGGGCATTGCGAGGCGGACCCGTTGACGATTTATCGGGCGTTGCGCTATGTGAATCCGTCGCCGTACATGTATTTTTTGAAGCTGGACGATGAGCGGGCGGTGGTCGGTTCATCGCCGGAAGTTTTGGTACGGGTGACTGGAGACAAGGCCGAGATTCGGCCGATCGCCGGGACCCGCCACCGCGGTGACACGCCGGAAGAGGATGCACGCCTGCAAGAAGAGTTGCTGGCCGACCCGAAGGAGCGGGCAGAGCATGTGATGCTGGTGGACCTGGCTCGGAATGATCTCGGCCGTGTGGCCCAGATTGGCTCTGTGGAGGTGAAGGAGCAGATGTATGTCGAGAATTACTCGCACGTGATGCACCTGGTCTCCATGGTGCAGGCGAAACTGCGGCCGGATTGTGACGCGATCGATGTGTTGAAGGCGAGCTTTCCGGCAGGGACGCTTTCCGGGGCGCCTAAAGTACGGGCGATGGAGATTATCGCCGAGCTGGAGCCGTGCGCGCGCGGCCCGTATGGCGGTGCGCTGGGGCACATCTCTTACGGGGGCGAGAATATGGACCTGGCGATTACGATTCGCACGGTGGTCTGTGATGGCCCAAAGGCGACGGTGACTGCCGGAGCTGGCATTGTTTTCGACAGTGTGCCGGAGAATGAGTATATGGAAACGATCCACAAGAGCAATGGTATGCGCAAAGCACTCGAATTGGCGGCTGGCGGTCTGGCGCTGTCTCGCCCGCAGGAGGACCCGGCATGATTGTCATGATCGATAACTACGATTCCTTCACCTATAATCTGGTGCAGGAGATGGGAAAGCTTGGCGCGGAAATGGTGGTGCATCGCAATGACCAGATCACGCTGGATGAGCTGGTGGATTTAAACCCCAGCTGCCTGATTGTGTCCCCCGGGCCTTGCACGCCCAAGGAGGCTGGCATTAGTGTGGCGGCGGTTCAGGCCTTTGCCGGCAAGATTCCGATTCTCGGTGTTTGCTTGGGGCATCAGTCGATCGTGGTTGCGTTCGGCGGGGTCGTGGGCTACGCCAAGCGCATTATGCACGGGAAGGTGTCGCCGGTAAAGCATGATGATATGGGAGTTTTTGCAGGCGTGCCGCAGGAGTTTGCGGCTGGCCGCTACCACTCGCTGTCGGCTGTGCCAGAGTCGCTGCCGGCGTGCTTGGAGCCAACGGCGCACACGACGGATGATCACGAAATTATGGGCATTCGCCACCGGGAGCTGCCGATCTACGGGGTGCAGTTTCACCCAGAGTCGGTGCTGACGCCGGATGGCCCAGCGGTTATGGGGAATTTTCTGCGTTTGGCGGGCTGCTAAAAAAAGAGCCAATATCCAGCAGCCAACAAGGAGCCGAGCTTGCGAGACGGCCTTTTGGCTATTGGATATTGTCCTAGCCCATAAAGAGGCCGCCGTCGACTGAGATCTCCTGGCCGGTGATGTAGGCGCCCGCGTGTGACGCGAGAAAGGCGACCAGGCGGGCAACTTCCTCGGGCCGACCGAAGCGGCGCAGTGGAATGTGTCGCAGCAGTTCTTTCTTTTTGGCATCTTTGATGCCCGCGGTCATGGGCGTGTCAATGAAGCCTGGGCTGACGGCGTTTACGCGCACGTTGGACGCAGCCAACTCGCGGGCTACAGCCTTGGAAAAGCCTACGACTCCAGCCTTGGCCGCTGAGTAGTTAGCGCGACCGGCTCCGCCCATGCGTCCGGCGTCGGAGGCGATGTTGATGATGGCTCCGCCGCGATTGCGCGCCATGTGCATGGCCAGGTTCCGGGTCAGATAGAAGACTGCGTGCAGGTTTGCGTCAATCACTGCGTGCCACTGCTCATCGCTCATCATCGAGACCAATCCGTCCTGCAGCATGCCGGCGTTGTTCACCAGCACGTCAATGCGCTCGAAGCGCTCCAACACGGCGTCGGTGAGGCCTCGTGTGGCAGCGGAGTCGGTGAGATCTGCCTGGAAAGTAATGCATTCACAGCCTGCCTCGCGCAAGGGGCGGGCAAGCGCCTCGGCGGCTTCTTGATTGCTGTGGTAGTGAAGGGCGAGCGACCAGCCCTTGCGGGCAAAGGCATGGGCGATGGCCTGGCCGATGCCGCCTGTGGCACCAGTGATGAGCGCGATGTGCTGGGCATCGGGGGAAAGCGTTTCAGGCATTGCCGCAGTTTCGGTGGTAGGCGTATCTTCGTCCTCACTCTCGCGCGATTCTAGATACTCTTCGACATCGCGCTTATGAATGACTTGGCTGGGAAACGCAGCGACGAGCTGGTCTATGGATAGCCCGTGCTTCTTGACCAGCGCCTTGGCGGCGGGGGCTACTCGAGCGCGGGGCTTGGCGGCGGGCTTGGCGACAGCCACGGCCTCGACCGCCTGCAACTCTTGAGAGACAGCGGCGATCATGGCTTCGTTCTCATCGGCCACGTTCGGCAGGGTTCCGTCCCCAAACAGGGCCAGGATGTAGCCGATGGGCACGACACTCTTGGGCGGTGCCAGAATTTTGCGGACAGGGCCGCTGACTGGCGAGTCATACTCGAGTACGGTCTTATCGGTAATCAATTCCACTAGCGGCTGGCCGACTTCGATCTGGTCGCCTTCTTTGACAAGCCACTGTCCGACAGTGGCTTCGTCCATGTTCTCGTACAGTTTAGGGAGCCGGAATCGTTCAATTGCCATGAGTCAGCCTTACGCTTTTCGGGTCATTACGACCAGGGTCTGATCGTCCCCTTGGGGGTGTGACTGGGTAAACTCCGCCAGGTCCAGCATAATCCCATCGATTGCAGATTCGGAATTTCCCTTCTGGCTAGACCAGCTTTCGATGAGGCGGTTCTTGCCGAATTCCTCGGCGCTCGGGTTTTCTGCCTCGCTGATCCCGTCGGTGTACATCAGCATGGAGGTGCCGATGGGCCAGGCAAATGAAAAGGTGTCGAAGCCAAAGCTCAGCTCGTTGTCAAGCATGCCGACGGCAGCACCCTGCGGTTTGATCTCTTCAATGCGGCCGTCTGTGTGACGAATGAGCAACGGGCCGTGGCCCCCGCGGGCATAGTCTACGGTGCCCTCTTTCTTGTCGATCAGGCAGCAGGCCACGGTCACAAAGAGGCCCGGTTGGGTGTCTGCGTAAAGATGCTGGTTTAGCTCGAACAGCAGCCCTTCGAGGTTGTAACGAAACCGCGTCGCATTGGCCCGCACGAAACTGCGGCACATGGCTGCAATCATGCAGGCAGGAATACCTTTTCCGCTGGCGTCTGCGATCGTTACCAGCACGGTGTCATTGTCCAACTGCACAATATCAAAAAAGTCACCGCTAACCTGTCGGGCAGTGATGTTGGTGCCGTGGATGTCCAGCCGCGTGCTGAAGGGGATGACATCCGGCAGCAACTCGGCCTGCATCTCCCGCGCAGACTGCAGTTCCACGTCCAGGCGGCCTTTCTCTTCGAGGTCATCGTTGGCGTCGATCAGGGACATCGCGAGCGCCAGTTCGGAGCCAAGCGAGGAGAGGAGCCGGCTGTCGCGGCCATCAAATTTACCGCCATGGCGATGGCCAATGGCGCAGATCACGCCCAGCCGCTGGGTGTTGTCGATCGACAGAGGGACGGTCATAAATGTAGGTAGGCCGCTGGGGTCATCCGCCGGCGTGTTTAGGATCCAACCCGTCCCGCTGACTGCCATCTCGCCAATGTGGCCGGTACGGATCGAGAGCTCATTCTGATGCAGCTGGTGCAGGACCGTCGCAGACTTGCCCATGCGGCATTCTTCCGGCGGGTCTGGCGGGATCTGACCAAACTCGGCGACAAGCTTGAGTGTGTCACCTTCGAGCTCAAAGATGCGGATAGCCAGCGTATCGACAGCGTCTGTGAGCTCCCCGGCGATATAATCGAGAAACGCTTCTGGCGAGCTTGCGGTGGTCAGCGCATGGAAGGAGGCGCGAAGAAACCCCTCCATTTTGTTGCGCTCGAGCTCGGCGCGTTCGCGTGCTCGCTCAGAAGTCGCCAGTTGTCGGCGTTGTCGGTCACAGATCACGCATGCAATCAGTAGACAGAGCATAGCAATTGCGAACATGACAGTCACGAGGCAGCGCCCCCGTGGTGGGAACCAGTTGGAATGGAAGACCCGCTACGCATCTTGCTAGCGAAAGGTCTCGCCCGCGAGCGGTTCGACACGAAAGTGGAAGTCCATGGTCTTCCCTGAGCCGGCGAAGGTGATCTGGGTATTCAGGCGGGTGAGTAGCAGCTTGTACGGGAGTTTTATCTCGCCGTTTGCGGTGGCGACGCCGACACTGCAGTCTCCCAAGATGTCTTCCGCGTCTTTCACGGCCAGAATCAGCACGCGCAGCTTATTCAGCTTATCCAAGAACTCGTCGTCAAAGTCATAGCTTTGGCGGCAGCGTTCACAGGTGACGACACCTTCGCCCGCGCGCAGGTCGAGCAGATTGAATTGTATGGGTTGGCCACAGCCATCTTCGGCACAGCTGAAGTCGATGAGTGCTCGTAGTCCCGGCATCTCAGATCTCCTGAACCGGGGTACGCATGGTCACAAACTCCTCTGCGCTGGTAGGATGAATGCCAATGGTGGCATCAAACTGTGCTTTGGTCGCGCCACAGACCAAGGCTACGCCAAAGCCTTGCATGATTTCTCCTGCATCGGGGCCCAACATGTGCACGCCCAGCACGCGATCGGTATCTCGGTCCACCAACAACTTCATCACAGAGCGCTCCTCGCGGCCAGCCAGCGTATATTTCATCGGGCGAAATGTGGAGCGGTAGACGTCCACATGCGCATACTGTTGACGAGCTTCTGGCTCCGTCAACCCGACTGTGGCCATTGGGGGGGTACTAAAGACCGCGGTGGCTATGTTTTGGTATTGCGGTTTGGTGGGATTGTCATGGTATAACGTCTGCACCAGCGCCATCGCCTCGGCAATCGCGACCGGTGTAAGGTTCATGCGATTGGTGACATCGCCGATTGCCGAGATCTGCGGCACGTTAGTGCGCGACCAGGCGTCTACTTCGATCGCGCCATCTGCCGCGCAACGTACGCCTGCCGCGTCGAGCCCCAGCCCGTCGACTAGCGGCACGCGCCCGATGGCAGACAGCACCTGGTCTGCTACTAGAGTTGAGCCATCGGTAAGTGTGCAATGAAGTCCGTCGTCTTTTTGCTCGATCTGGCTGACGTTGCAATTGAACCGCAGGTCCACGCCTTGGGTGGGCATGATCGTCGCCAGTCCTTGGCGTAGGTCATCATCGAAGCCACGCAGAAACATCTCTCCGCGGTAAATCTGCGTCACCTTTGCGCCCAAGCCGTTCAGGATTCCGGCAAACTCGACGGCAATATAGCCGCCACCGACGATCAGCACGCGCTGCGGCAGGGCGGGGAGGGCAAAGATCTCGTTGGAGGTGATGGCCAGCTCTCCACCGGGGATTTCCAGGGGCCGCGGCGTACTGCCGGTCGCGATCACGATGTGCTCCGCGCGCACCACTTCTTCGCCCACCTGCACGGTGTGCGCATCCAGCAGCCGTGCTTGACCGGAGAGCAAACTCACACCAGCGCCATCCAGAAGGCCGCCGTAGATTCCGTTGAGGCGTGCGATCTCCGCATCTTTGCTTCGAATCAGCGCGGCCCAGTCATGAATGGGGGTGCTGATGTCCCAGCCGAATCCGCGCGCATCCTCGACATCATGCGCGACGTGTGCGGCATACACGAGCAGCTTCTTGGGCACGCAGCCCACATTTACGCAGGTCCCGCCCAGCGGGCCGGATTCGGCAATGCCGACCGCAGCGCCCGTGGCAGCAGCCATGCGGCTTGCCCGAACTCCACCGGATCCGGCACCAATGACAAACAGATCAAACGTCTTCACATGTCACCAAAATTTTCGGAAAACCATAGTACTACCAGCCTGCGGTTGAATGGGCAAGCGCGGGGGCGCGGGTTTTGGGTCGTGGGCGCGTCGTTCTTCGTCGGGCAATATTTCCGGAAGGCGGTCCTCGGCGTAGTGCAGTGCGAAACCAGCTACCGCATGATCCCAGTCTTCCAGCGCTTCCTCCGCGTGCTGATAGTGGAGGGCGCGGGATTTGGCCATCAGCGCCCGCAGGACCTCCGCCAGCGGTGCGTGGAACTCTGGCACCGACGCACAAGGATGACCTGTCTGGGGACTCAGAATATTTAGCACCACGCCAGAAAAAGGCGGGCTGTCGAATGGGCGTTCGCCGCCCAGGAGCTCATAGGCGAGAGCGCCAAACGCCCACAGGTCTGTCCGATGGTCAATTTTGGCCCCTTCAACGGCCCGAGGGGGCAGATAACTGGGGAACCCTATGAGATCGTGGTCTCTGTGATCGAAAAGTCGAGGATATGCGCTAGGCCAAAGTCAATTATAACCACCCGGCAGTCTATGCAGAGTATGATGTTCCCGGGTTTCACATCTCGGTGAAATATGCCGGTTTTGTGGAGCGATTTCTGCGCCCGGAGTATCTCGTTGAGGATAAACAGCTTGCCCTCAAATCAGAGGGCACTGGCCTTCATCTAGTCTCACAAGCTCACGTCCTCCAGAAACTCCGTGACCAGATACGGTACGTTACGCTCGAGAAAGACCCCGTATTCTACCAAACAGACAATGTTGGGGCCTGCACCTCCCTGAGTGCCTTCGCCTGGTGTGAAAAGCGCCGCCAGCGCATGATGGCACTGGACTCGTGCGGGATGGCAGACCTAAGCAGCATAAGCGCATAAAGGTCGTGCCCGCGGCGTACCTTAAACGCTCTGCCCATCGCGCCTTCCCCAAATACGCCGACGACAGCGTAAAGGCCAACTGAGGATTCGAACGGAATGATCGGCTGGCTTTGTCGCTCTCGGTACAGGCGGTGCGTACTGTCATGCAATCGATCGGGACTAAAGGGTTTATCCAGCACATCCAAGGCCCCCAGCTTCATTGCGGAAACCGCCACGTCCATCTCCACGGATTTTCCACAGACAATTAACGGCAGGGCTGGCCATCGCTTGCGGATGATTCTTAACAGCTCGATCGGCTCGCAATCGGGTAACTCCGTTGCTTGAAAAAGAACCCGGTTTTTTGATTCCCTTGCTCGAGAAGGCCCAGCAGTTCAGCACTATTCATATCGGTCTTGCAGTCGGCGCCGGGTAGCGCTCGGGTAGCGATGCCACTTATCGTTGGATCAGCGTCAGCCACAATGACTTGTTAACGAAAATATACGGTGCGTTTTAGTAGGCGGTTTATTTTAGGTACGAAAGCCACAAGCGTTCCCCAGTGCGATATCTTCCGCGCGTCACGATAGATAGACTATTTCCGTACGAATAAAGTTTTATTCTTCTCTGACACAGGAGGTGCACCATTGTGAGCAAGCATCGGCGATAGTAAGGCGCCGATCTGTACTGTCGTGGGCAGGCAAGCGCGTCGCATTCCTTTGGTCCGCACGTGGCGCTGCATCAGGATCTCCCCAAATCTGCCTTGAAAGTCAGGTAAACCTAAACACTTTGCGACAACGGCTACCGGTGTAGCCGCCATCGTTACCCCCGCCTGCGAGGCCCCATGGAAATCGCATTTACCTGTTTCAATTGCGGCGTGGCGATCGAAGCAGAGAGTGAGCTCTGCGGCGATCAGCTTGGCTGTCCGAATTGTGACACAGTTCTGTTGGTCCCTGCTGCGGGGATTTGGCCTGGATCCCGGCTGGGCGGCTTCGAAGTGCTGCGTCGTGTGGGCGTTGGCGGCATGGGAGAGGTCTTCCTAGCCAAACAGGTTGCCCTAGATCGTGACGTAGCGCTTAAGGTGCTGCCGCCAGCCATGACCCGGAGCCCGGAACTGTTGACGCGGTTTCTGCACGAGATCCAGATGGCTGGCAAGCTCGACCATCCGAACATCGTCAGTGCCTTTGATGCCGGTGAGGACGACGGCTTTTACTTTCTCGCGATGTCGTTCGTAGAGGGCGAGGATCTGGCAGACCGTCTTGAACGCGAGAAGCAGTTCAGTGAAAGAGAAGGCCTGGAGATCTGCGCGAAGATGGCCGATGCGCTCGGCTATGCTTGGAACAAATACGGCCTGCTGCATCGCGATATCAAACCGGCGAACATCATGGTGGACAGTGATGGCACGGTCAAGCTGATGGATATGGGAATCGCCAAAACCATGACCGAAGACAGCAAGCTGACGATGGTCGGCTTGTTCGTCGGGACCCCGTACTACATGAGCCCGGAGCAGGCACAGTCTCTGCCGACCATGGATTTTCGCTCAGATATCTACGCACTCGGAGCTACGCTATACCACTTAATCACCGGCACGCGGCCGTTTGATGCCCAGAGCGCCGTGGCTGTACTCACTAAGCACGTCACCGCACCGCTCCCAGACCCGCGGACACGCCGGGCCGACGTTTCTGCATCCACCGCCACCTTGCTGCACAAGATGATGGCGAAGGACCCGAACGATCGGCATGCTTCCTGGGAGGCGCTCGGCCAGGAGGTTCGTACCCTTCTCTCCAGTCAGACATTGATGAGTACACGTGCCTCGGCAGCTCGCGGTCACGCGCCCCCCACAGTGCTGGGCACCTCCGCCTATCCAGAAGATGCTGAGACTCTGGTCCAAGGGGCGCCGACGATGGTCCACGACTTCCTGGCCGATGCCGATATTCCGCTGCTCAAGCCCACACAGGCCAACCGCACCGTGGCGCTGGCGCCCGAAGATGACGGCGAGGGCGAAGTGCCAGCCGGAAGTACCATCGTAGCCGCCCCGGCGATCGTCCCGGCCCAGCCGATTCCCAAGCCCAAGGAGTCAGCCTGGAAACCACCGACCAAGGCCAGCAATGGCCTCGTCTATTCCGTCGTGGCTCTCATTGCCCTGACGGTGATTGCCGTGATCCTGGTCATCGTCAACCAGACGCGACAAAGCATTGAAGACAAGCGAGCGGAGGCGAAGGAGAAAAAACATGCGAACGAGATGAAGGAACGCGTGGGGGTCGGGGACATCGATGCGCATATCGGAGCCAAAATCACCGAAGCCGAGGTGAAGCAGCTGGCGCGTGAGCGCATGAAACGTCTCGACGAAATGGTGGTCTTCGCCCGCAACTTCGCGCGGCAGAACCGGTACAGTATCAAGCAAGCCATCGCGCACTTCCAGAAGGTGAAGGACCATGGCAAGGGGACCAAGTTTGAGCTTGTCGCCGATGACGAAATTCGCAAGCTAAAGGAGCGACTTGCCCTCGCCCCCAACGAAATTTACGCCGGAGTCCGCGCCGAAGCCCAGCCGTACGCGGTACGCGGGCAGCTTAGCGCAGCGGCCCGGGTCTATGAACGCTACCGCGGGCCATTTGCCGAAGAGACCAAGAAACCTCGCTTGGCACAGGCTGATCTCCTGCAGGCGGAAGCCAAGCGCAAGGAGCTGGTGACGCGCTGGGTCTGTGAGGCCTGGGGCCAGATCCGGGTAAATAACCACGCAGAGTTCACCCGAATTGTGGAGATCGGGCAACGTTCCCGCAAGTATGCGGACGTTCGCCAGGCGATCATCCAGGAAATCGCACACCTTGAGACACTGAGGAATTGGCCGCAGCGCATCATGGGCACCTACGAGGTCGACCGCGGGCAGACGATCACCGTGCGCACCATACGCGGAGCCCGCGAAGTCAAGATTGTGCGCCGTGTGGGCTCAGTTGTTTACGCCAGCGCCAAGGGACGTGAACTACGTCTCACCGCCAACGATCTCGCCTACGCGGAGCTGACTGCGCGCACCGAAATGCTGCCGGACGACGTCAGTCGGGCCCACCTGCGCGCCGCCTTGGCCCTTCGGTCCAACATGCCTGGTGAGGCACGGGCCGTGGTTAACGGGCGCCCCGGCGTTCTGGCAGGTATCCTCGCCGGAGACGCACTTGCCAGCCAGCTGCGCGGCTCCTGGAACGCCACCAAATTCGGCGGACCGGCATACGCCAACAAGCCCTCAAAGTTCAAAATGATGATGACCGGCACCCGTGCTTTCGAACTCACGTTCGATGGCAAGGGCGCGAATGTCGCCTTTTACACGCATGGCTCCATCATGTATGTTTCCATCGGCAACGACGTGCAGGAATGGTACGTCGAGTACCACGGCGGGCATTCCATGCATCTCGAGCCGCGCCCCGGCATTGAACTCACACTCACGCGACGTTGACCGCTGCTCAGATGCAGACAAGCGGGCAAGCGCTCGTTGAAAATACCGTCCAGACCAGCACCTTTATACCTTCTGCAGGCCCACTCACCCGAAAGGAACAGCGATGACTAAGCTCCCGGTAAAAGCATACAAAAATCTGGACTTTCTCCAGAGCAGCGCAGCACGCTCCATCCGGGTTCAGTGTGAGCTGGTCGAGCCTGGCGAGCGTCTCAAGACCAACGAGATCTCCAATACCGTCGTCTTCTTCGGGTCTGCCCGGACAAAGGCACCAGAGGAGGCCGCTCGTGAGTTGCGAACTGCGCAACAACAGGCCACTACCGACGACAGCCCTGCCGCCAAAGCAGCACTGGAGCTGGCCGAGCGAAACAACAAGATGGCCCGCTACTATAAAGACGCGATGGAGCTCGCCAAGCGCCTCACCGAGTGGTCCGTAGAGAACCACGCCGCGCCAGACCGTTTCAATGTCTGCACCGGCGGTGGTCCCGGGATCATGGAAGCAGCCAATCGTGGTGCCCAGCTGGGCGGCGGGAAGTCCATCGGCATGAATATCAGCCTGCCCTTCGAACAAAGCCCAAACGGCTTCCAAAACCCCGAACTGTGCTTTGAATTCCACTACTTCTTCGTCCGTAAATTCTGGCTTTTTCACCCAGCCAAGGCACTCATCGTCTTTCCTGGCGGCTTCGGCACCTTCGATGAGATGTTCGAGCTGCTCACGCTGATCCAGACTGAAAAGACCGACGGCTATCTGCCCATCGTGCTCTATGGCACCGAGTACTGGAACGAAGTGATGAATCTGGACGCTATGGTCAAGTGGGGCACCATCGCCGCTGCCGACATCCATCTGATGAGCAAATTCGACGAAGTCGACGCCGCATTTGACTTCCTCACCGCTGAACTGGATCGCTGCTATTCGTGACCGAGACCGCCGCTCCTACCGTTCAGGGGGACACGATGCGCGACAGGTTCGCGATCTCTACACATTGGAACGCATCGCGGCATAAGACCGGCGAAGGCATCGTGGATGAAATCCTGGAGCTTGGCATACGCCGTCTGGAGCTTGGCTACGACCTCCGCAGCTATCACGTAGACGGCATCAAGCGCAAGCAGGATGCCGGCGAGGTCCGCATCGACAGTGTCCACAACTACTGCCCCGTCCCCCCCGAGGCCACGCGCGGTGGTCCCGAGCTCTACACCCTCGCCGTCGGTCACTGGCAGATTCACGAAGCAGCCATTATGAGCACCACGCAGACGATCCAGTTTGCCGCCGAGATGGGCGCTAAGCTCGTCGTCATGCACTGCGGAAATGTCGCCATCCGGCCGCTCACGCCCAAGCTCGTGGCCATGTCTGACCAGGGCGAGCGCTACACCAATGCCTACGAGAAGCTCAAGCTCAAGCTCATCACCCAGCGAGAGAAGAAAGTCACTGCGCAGCTCGGCTTCCTCATGCGCGGCCTTGAGCGGCTCATTCCCACCCTCGAAGCCACTGGCGTCCGGCTCGGGCTCGAGATCCTCCCCACCTACGAAGCCATCCCCACCGAAGCCGAAGTGAAGACCATTCTCCAACACTTCGGCGACAGCCACCTCTGCTACTGGCACGACTTCGGGCACGCGCAGATTCGCGAGAACCTTGGTTTTGGCAGTCACGTCCAATCCTTTGCCGAGCTCGGCCCCGTCATGGGCGGCATGCACATCCATGATGTCGTGCCCACCGACGGCGACCACCGGATGCCCCCCAGCGGCATGATCAACTTCCCCCTCTTCGGCCCCCACATCCCCGACCACTCGCTCCTCGTCCTTGAGCCCGGCTCCAAAGTTGAAGGCCCGGACGTAAAGCGCGGCCTCGACCTCATCGTGGACTCCTGGACCGAGACGTGAGCTCTCCGTACCAGGCGATTCTGCTCGATCATTTCCGGACCCCGCGCCATGCCAGCGTCTGGGCCCCCGACGAGCCGCACTTCCTCTTAAACAATCCTCTTTGTGGCGACGCCATCTCCATCCAGGCAGAGCTTGACCAAGGTTGCCTGGCCACCATTAGCTACAGCGTCAAAGGCTGCGCCGTACTGACGGCCTCTGCCTCTATTCAGAGCGTGCTTCTCGTCGACCGAGAGCTCAAAGAAGCCAGCGAGATTATCGAGGCCTATCTGGCCTATTTCGACCATCGTGACGCCTGGGAACACGGCTTAGACGACAGCATGACTGCGCTTTGCGAACTCCGCAAAACCCCGATGCGAATCAAATGCGCCACCTTGCCCTGGCTCGCTCTCCAGGCCTTTCTCGCTGGAGAGCGCAGTTGAGGCCCAAAGGCACCCTAATCATACCGCGATGATTCCAATTCTCACAGGAAGCAAGAGAAGGGTGAGAAGGCATGGAGGGCGACATGCACCACGCCTTCCTGACCTTCCTGTAAAAAATAGGACCACGATAGCCCCGCCTTTTACCGGCAGGATGTGTCGGTGGCAATAAGTAGGATCATGAGTCATAGCAGGTAGCTTGGCTTTCTGAGCCGAGTCGCGCTAACTGCGGTTTTTGCCAGCTAGCGCCCGAATGGCATAAGAAGATTGAAGGGAGAAGAACACGCTACTTCACCAGGGCATTGCCCAATTTTCTGGTCCTACTCTGGCTCCATGTAACGTGATCCGTATGCTGCGCGCAGCATACGGGTCACGTTACAGAGAAGAAGGCGAACGAATGAATGGGAGGGTGACCTGAATTCCAAGAGCCAAGCGGGCACGGGGACCTATGGCCTGGCCATAGGAAGTGTCAAGAGCATTCGATCTCCGTCCCGCGTTATACTAAATTGTCGGGGCAGTTACAACTGCTCCATTTTCTTGTCCTAATCCGGATATCTACCACTACGTCAAGCCTCTGAGGGGATGGGGACGCTGGGGGAGACACTACTTTTGGGGGGCGGCTTTCAGCCAGGCGATGCAGCGTGCGCGAGCGTCGCTCAGGTCTTCGAGGCTGACTGCTTCTTGGGCCCAGGCTTGCCAGGGGCGCAGGGCCTCGGGCAGGGCGTCGGCGGGCACTGGCCCCAGCGGAATTTGGCGCGAGCGGCCGTTGGCCAAGGCCAGCTCGGTTTTCTGCGACAGCAGATAGTTCACCAACTGCCGTGCCTCGGCACTGTGGGCCGTTCCGGCAATGATGGCCACGGTGTTCGGAATGGCGATCGTCTTTCCGCTGGGCAGGCGCGCGGGAAAGGCCGTCACTGGCATGCCGCTGTCGACCGCTAGGAAGTAGTCGTCCGTATCGCTCCAGCCCCACTCGACGGCGCCGATCGCTACGGCTTGCTTCACCGCGCCGTTGCCGTTCAGGATGTTCATCTCGCGGGCAAGGCGGTCGGCATGCAGGGCGGGCAGCTCAGCGCCGAGTTCACGCCATAAGGCGGCATAGTGGGTGAGGGTTGTACCGTAGAGCGGTTTGGCCATGGCAAACTGGCTCAGGTCACCGTCTAGCGTGCTGGCCGCTGTGTGGGACGATCGCTCGGTGTTGACCATGACCACGCGCATTCGCGCGCCAAAGCCTACCCAATGCCCGGCTGGCTCTTTGGCATGCGCCGGCATCCGGGCGTAGCCCGTTCCCTGGTAGGGCTGGAGCAGGCCCTCCTGCTGCAACTGTACGGTTCCCAGCAGCTCATTGTTCCAAAATACGTCGCACTGCGGGCTGGTCTTCTCGCGGCGAATCCGCTCGATGAGGCCGAGGGACTTGGTCGCCTCGGTGTCGAACACTGCAGTCACGGCGATGCCGGTCTCGGCGCTGAAGGCGTTTAGGATTTCTTGCGAGTAGACCGCGTCGTGGGCGCAGTAGACCGTGAGCCCGGTGTTGCGATCTCCGCAACTACACAGGCATAGAACCAACAAGATCGTAAATAGGCTGAGGCGTTTCATTCTTGCTCCGTTGAAAAATGGGAACAATATCCCATATACCGATTGTGCACACTACACAATCCAAATGTACGAGCTATGTTCAGTCCATACTCCCCATTGTTGGCTGCGAGGCATTGGCACGCAAGTTGCATAAGGTTGCTCATCTAATTCATGAGGGAGAACGAAAATGGCACTGGAAACTTTTCTGCTAGCTGTGGCAGTTACGCTGATGGTGGTCGCGGTCCGCGCGATCTACACGATGCTGAGCGAGCAGCGCGAGAATCATCGGACCGTCTTGAAAATGCTGTGGAAACACGAGGCGGCGCTGAAGTCGCTGCGTGACTCTGAGCCCGCCAGCAAACCAGCCCCAGTTCCAGAGCCGAAGGTGGTGGTCGCTCCTGAGCCGATTGCGGAGATCGCAAAACCTGAGCCATTTCGGCTGCCGCCCTTAGCCGTCCGTGTCCAGGCACCAGCTCCGGTACCAGTGATTGCGAACTCCGCAATACCTGTCACAGAGGCCGAGCAAGAGCCGGAACCCGAGGAAAAGGCGGACAGCGCGGCAGCTCAGGTGCTGAGGCGCGCGTGGAATTGGATTATTGTGGGCAAGGAGTATCGCCAGCCGGGCATGAAGCTGGAGTATGCGGTAGCGGCGAACTGGCTGCTGCGGATCGGCATTGCGGTGTTCGTGCTGGGGATGGGCTTTTTCCTGCGCTATTCGATCGATCAAGGCTGGTTGGGGCCAGCCGCTCGTGTCGCGCTGGGTGTCATCATCGGCTCGGTGATGCTCAGCTTCGGCGTGCGCCAGCTGGGCAAGCGCTACAATCTGATCGGGCAGGGCCTGATCGGTGGCGGTCTGGCGACCTTGTACTTTAGCATTTTTACGGCAGCCCAGATCCATGCGCTCATTCCACTGCTGGCAGGCTACGCGTTGATGGCAGCGGTGACGCTGTGTGCTGGCGTGATTGCGGTACGGCAAGATGCGATTCTCATTGCCGTGCTGGGGGTTCTGGGTGGCTTTGGGACTCCCATCATGCTGACGGGCACGGATTGGGCCGGGCAGTTTGGCTACCTGCTGGTTCTGGCCTTGGGTGTGCTTGGGGTGTCGGCGTACAAGAACTGGCGGGTCCTGAACGCGTTGAGCTTCGTGGCCACCTACGGGGTTGGGGCTTGGGTGCTACGCCACGCAGGCACCGGCGACAGCGCCGTGGTTCTCGGCTTTCTGATCGCCTGCTTCGTGATCTACTCGACCTTGGTGTTTCTGCCGCACCTGATGCGGCGTGAGAGAGCGACGGTGCTGGAGGTGATCGCGCTGGTGGTAAACGCTGCGGTGTTCGCAATTCTGGCCAGGCCGCATTGCTTCGCACTGGGCGACAAGTCGGGCGTCGCCCTAATGGCATTGGCCATCAGCGTGTACTATGCCGCGCACTTTGGGCTCTGGCTCAAGCGCAGCGCCGACCGCACCCAGATGCTGAGTTTCTTGGGACTGAGCGCGGCCTTTCTGGCGATCACGATCCCGCTGTACTTTTCCAGAAACTGGCTGTCCGCAACGTGGGCCGTGCAGTCGTTGCTGCTGCTCTGGCTGGCACTTCGGTTGGGCAGCAACTTTCTCAAGAGGGTCGCTTGCCTGCTGTTCGGCTGCGTGATCTTCCAGTTTGTCACGTACGATCTTGGCATGCAATATGCGGCTGCGAAATCCACGGCCACGTTTGGGGAGTTCGCAACGCTACTGCTGGAGCGGATGGTCGTCTTTTGCGTACCGATCGGCACGCTGCTGGTGGGCTATCGAATGTTGCGGAATGCGCTACCGGAGGAGGAGGCCGATGAGCCGGCTGCGATGATGCGTGACCACTCGCTGGCGCAGACAGCGCTGGTGGTGGCCGTGGCGATGGCGTTCGTCTTCTGCCAAGTCGAGCTGTTTTACACGGTGGGACGCTACCTGCCGGACTTGCGCAATGGTGCGGTGACCAGCATCTGGGTTGCCTTGGCCGCGGGATTGCTGCTGGCGTATCGCCGGACGCAGCATAAGGGAGTGTTGGACTGGCTGGTGCTGTTCTCAGTCGTAGCCACAGTGAAGCTGATTATGGATCTGGGCTTTTGGGGCATTAACGATGCCTGGATCTACCGAGCGGACTACACGGCCCTTGCGGTGATGGGGCGGACGCTGGATGCGGCCTTGGTCGCTGGCTTTTTGCTGGTGGCCTATCGCGGGCTCAAGGGGGATATCGCGCGATTGTACCTGGCGGCCGGGCTGGTGCTGACGGCTGTGCTGCTTACCTTGGAGGTAAATACCGCCTTGTTGGTCTTTCTGCCGGACATGCAGGCCGGCGGGATCAGCATTCTCTGGGCTGGCTTTGCTCTCACCCTGGTCCATCAGGGAATGGTGCGCTCGGTCCCGATGCTCCGGTACGCTGGGCTGGGCATGTTCGTGATCGTGATTGGCAAGGTCTTTTTCAATGACCTAGCGGCGCTGCATCAGCTGTATCGCATCGTGGCGTTCCTGGTGCTGGGGGTGCTGATTCTCGGTGGCTCGTTCCTCTATGTACACTTTCAACGACAGCCGGAGTAAGACTGATGCGTACGGTCTGTTCGCTTTTCTGCGTCCTGGGTCTGATGGCCTGGGGCGGTGATGATCCTGGTGATTTTAAATTCTCGCGAGAGCTCTCGTGGGCTGGAACTCCAGCCTGGGCGCTTGTGCAGGTAGACGGCCATGTCGCGGTCCACACACGGCGCGATCTCGGAGACTTACGGCTCTTTAACCAGGATGGTCTAATCGTGCCGTATCTTCTGCAACAGGCAGCCAAACGCAGCCAACGCCGCATCCGTGAGCCTTTGCAATCGCGCCTGGCGGACATCGAGCGCGTCGGAGAAGGCAGGCTGCAGATTGGCGTGGAGGCGAAGGGCAAGGTCCCAGCCTCCGGCTTGGAGTTTGCGACCAGCAGTCGTGGCTTCAAGCATGCGGTAGATGTAGACGTGCTCGTTCAGGGGCAATGGCAGCGCCTGGTCACTGGAGCGACCATTTACGACCGCGGCAAGCTCTCCCAGCACCGCGAGGTCACCGTGATGCTTCCGGCACACGCCGCCGTGGACTATCGTATCACGGTAGGGCCAGACCAGCATCAGGGGGTAGGCCCGGTTCGGACCGTGACGCAGACCGCGCATGACGACGGCAGGTCCTCTGTGACCGAGATCAGGGCGGTGCCTGACAAGGTTCTGCAGGTTTCAGCGATCCAGCTCTTCAGTTTCGTGAAGCGCGTCGAAGCCAAGGCAATCTACGATACCTGGCCCGTGACGCCGAGTGGGAGCGAGCAGACAGACCGCAACGAGACCATGGTCGCCTTTCCGCGTGGGCCGCGCGAGCTTACCAGCATCGGGCTCACCGTGGGGGAGCAGGCTTGGGCTAGAACCGTCATCCTCGAAGGGCAGGCAGGCGAGGGCATGTGGCAGAGGCTGGGATCGGCCAGATTCGTGGCAGTTTCCGGGGCTGAGCAGGGCGACCACATGATTCATCTGGGCGCGGATCGGCATGAGCAGTATCGGCTGCGAATTCCAAACAACGATGAGGCGCCTCTCACGGTGCGCACAGTCTTGTTACGCGGGCCGCGGTATGAGCTGGCATTTATCCCCACCGGTCCTGTATCCCTGAGCTACGGCAACCCGACCAAGGGCCACCCGCAGTACGCCGTGGGGGATGTGCTGGATCGGCTAAAGGACCAACTTCCAGGCGTTGCGGAGTTCGCAAAACCTGTCCCGAATGCAAATTACGCACCAGGTAACGTGACGAAGAAGTGGCTGAGCGATCGGGCGATGCTGGGCATTGCGCTGGTGTTCATGGTCCTGGCCCTAGGGGCGGCGCTGGCTCGCGGGGCCAAACAAGTGCAGTGACCGCTTGCAATCGCCGCCTGCGCGGCGACAATATGGCTTGGATCTAGTGTGGTGAATCACAGGTTCGTCGAGAAATGCGAGGGCGTTTCGGCGCTCCACCGCACCGGCGCCACCTCGCCGATGGCCCAGCATCGACTCGTGATCACCAGCGCACCGGAGCATCCAAAATGCCTTTCGCATTGACCTACGAACTTATGATTCACCACTAGCAGCCCAAACTCTGGCATCGCGTTATGTATCTTTTAGTTGCGAAGTTCGCAATCACCACCTTGGTCATCGTTGCGGTTTCAGAAATAGCGAAGCGTTTCGACCGCATGGGGGCATTGATTGCGGCCTTGCCGCTGATCACGATCATGGTCATGATCTGGCTGCATGTCGAGCAGCAGCCGAGCGAGAAAATCGCCAACCACGCCTACTTCACCTTTTGGCTGGTTCTGCCGAGCTTGCCAATGTTTCTGCTGATGTCCCGGATGCTGCGGCAGGGGACAAATTTCTGGCTGGCGCTGTTGGCCGGGATTGCCCTGACCGCCCTGTGTTATCTGCTGCTGGGCTGGGGGATGAAAGCCTGCGGGATGCCGATTCTGCCGCAAGCCGCCGCCGCCGTCCGAGGCCCTTCTGTAGTCGAGTAGCTTGCCTGAGAGCGCCAACAAGGGCGAGAACGGCCCAAAAAACGACTCGAGTCTATCTTTTCTGCGCCCTTCGCGAAGCACGAGGGCCTTTTGTGCCTGGCTGGGGGCGCAGGCGAGACGCCCGCGCTCCCAAAATCAGTCGGTGGGGATCCGGAGGCGCTGGCCTACGCCGACGCGGCTTTCGTTGGGCAAGATGTCACGGTTCATGTTGTAGATGACGCCCCAGAACTTCTCGCTTCCCAGCTCCTTCTTGGCAATGCGCGCCAGTGAATCTCCGCCTTTTACGGTGTACCAGCGAAAGGCTTTCTCTGGCTGATTGGGTGGTGGCGCGGTGACCTGGGGAGCGAGCGTAGTCGTCCGGGACGGTGTGCTGCCTGGCGTGCCGAGCACGATGACTGGCGGCTCGATCGCTGCTGGCGGTCGTGCACTCGAGCGGGGCCGCGGCGCTGTAGGGACGGTAGAGGGGCGTGAGGCCGGCCGTGCCACGCGGGGCAATTCGGGGCCTTCATAAATCAGGCGCAGTTCTCGCAGCAGGTCGCGCTCGACGCGATTGAGCCACAGCCGCACGGCGGCGTTCTTCTGGTCGTCGACCGATACCTTGAGAAAGGCGCGGTAGTGGAGGATGGCACCGTTGAGATCGTGCAGGTGGTCTTCGGACAGCATGCCCAGTTCAAGGTGCGCTTTGTGCGAGCCGGGGCTGCGCCGCAGGCACTCGCGAAATGCGGTCACAGCCTTGTCGGGCTCATTGGCCTGGACATGCTTGCGCCCACGCAGATAGAAGCGGTTCTGCTCGTTTGGCGCCTCGCTACTGCCACAGCCAGCCAGCAGACTGCCAATGAGGCAAGCGAAGAGGAGATTTTTCCCCAAGGAGGTCATGGGTGTTGGATTCCAGCGTTTCGGGAAAGGTGTGAAGCGGAGGGGTACTATTGTCGATTCATGGTCCGTAACAAGCGATTATTCCGGCCCTGGTTGAGTGCCTGGCAGAATTGTATTGGAAAGCAGGCCGGCGGACATGATTAGCTTCAAGGCATCCTCGACTGAGATGTCGATCAGCTTACAGTGTTCCTTTTTGGCGATCAGCAGGAAGCCTGACATGGGGTTGGGCGCGGTCGGGACGAAAACCATGTACTTCTCTTCACCTTCATGGGGGATGGTCGCGGTGACGAAGCCGATGGTCTGGTGGACGCCGCTGAACATGGCCAACTCGACCACGGACTCGAATGCGTTCTTGTTCTTGCCGCCAATGGCATCTACGAGCTGGCGGGAAGCGGAATAGATGGCGCTGACACCGGGGATGCGCAACATCAGGGCCTCGGCTGCCTTGATGGCGCGTCGTCCCACCACATAGGTGGTCAGAGAACCCACGAGAAAGAGGGCGCAGATGACGAGCAGAATGGCCAGGATGGGCGTCAGCCAGTCAACGCCGGTACTGGAGATGCCGAAGTCCCAGTGTTGCCGCAGAACGCGTACCAGCGGCTGGATGAAATCCTGAAGAAAGCCGAGAAGAAGCCGCAGGATGAAGATGGTGATGGCGAGTGGGACCAACACCAACAGCCCAGAGACGAGACGGAAGCGCACCTGTTTCCAGGTGCGCCGCATTACGCGTTTCATAGCTTCAGCGCGCGAGTAGCGCTGGCCCCTGGACGTGGTGAAGGACGTTGAACGACAGGGTCCCGAGAAGTAGCTCGCGGAGCGACCGGGAATGGCCAGTTACGCCGATTATGGCTAGCTGCTTCTCATCTTGGCAGGCGGCCACGAGGGCTTCCTCCGGGTTGCCATCGGCAAGCTCAAGCTCTGCGCCAGCAACCTGGCTGCCGGAGTAGTCGTCATCGTTGTCCTTTTCGCGGATGTGCAATGGCTTGACTGCGCAGTCTGCGAACAATTCGTGCAGGTACTCGGCCCACTGAATCGCTGCCCGGCCTGGGCCGCTGTCGTTCACGCCCACGACCATAGTCTGGGGCTTGTCGAAGAAGCGCGGGGTTACGAGGCAGGAGCATTTCAGGCGGCGAATGATGCGCTCGGCATCGGAGCCTACAAGGTGGCTGCCGTCATCGCAGTTTTCGCCGCGTCGGCCGAGAATTACCAAGTTCGCGGACTTCGCAGCTTCGCAGATTTTCTCGGAGCAGGCGCCGATTAGCAGGTCTGTTTTGGCGGTCACTCCCAGTTGCGCAGCGATCTTGCGGCCGCTCTCCAAGACGTTCTCGCCACGGGATACAAGCCAACTACGCAGTTGCTCCGCGTTGTCGCGGTAGGGCGCAGCGCCGAGGATGCCGCTCAGGTCCATAAACAGACTGCTGTTGTAGAAGCGCTGCTCGACGCAATGCACGAGTGTAAGCTCGGCGTCTGCCTCTTTCGCGAGCATGACGCCCCATTGGATTGCGGGCTCCGCATACACGGAGCCGTCGATTGCGACATAAATCTGGTGAATGCTGCCTTTCATGGATAGTCCGCAAGCGCCTCTTTCTGTTCGGTAATCACTGGCATTTCTTTGGCCTTGTCGGCGTTTATCTGAATGTAGCTTTCCCATTTCTCGGGCAGGTCATCAATCTCAAAAATCGCGTCCACCGGACACTCGGGCACGCAGGCACCGCAGTCGATACATTCTTCCGGATCAATGACGAGCATGAATTCGTCTTCGTAGAAACAGTCTACGGGACAGACTTCCACGCAGTCTGTGTATTTGCATTTCACGCATGGTTCTGCAACGATGTAAGCCATTCAGGCGCCTCCTGAGAGTTGGTCGATCAAGGTAGTTGTGGAGTATCCATCTACGAACTGAATAAAGCTAAACCTACAGCCTGTCGCTTTCAAGATGGGGTACTCATCTCGATTCAGTGTTTCTTCGGTATAATCGCCGCCCTTCACGTACACGTCTGGCGGGATCTTATGGAAGACGGGGATGGCGTTATGGCTGTCGAATATGACCACCGCGTCGACGGCTGCTAAAGCGGCGAGCATGAATGCCCGGTCATGTTCGGCGATGACAGGTCGGGATGGGCCCTTTACCGCTCGCACCGAGACGTCGCTGTTTACCGCGACCAATAGGGCGTCGCCTTCGGCACGGGCGGCGGTGAGATAGCGGACATGGCCCGGGTGCAGCAGGTCGAAGCAGCCGTTTGTGACGACTAGCTTGCGGCCTTGCCCGCGTAGGGTCTCGCGCCAGGCAGCTGCCTCGTCCAGAGAGCGTATCTTTTGCTCGACTTGCATCGCGATGTCCTTGCTCAAGGTTTCAATCTGGGGCCGTGGGCCAGTACATAGTGTTCCGCTTCAAGACTCCAGAGGCCCCGATGGCGATCACAAATCTCGGCTAAGACGGCGTAAAAGGGGGCTTGTTCTCCACGCTTGGCAAAGTCTTCGATTGCCACCAGTGGCATGTCAAAATGCGTGTAAAGGAGCTTCTTGCCACCGGGGAGAGTGGGTAATTTCATAGTCGCGTCGCGGGCGGCGGTGAGGCCGCCGACATGGGTGACCAGAATGGCTGGATCAATCGTGCCGTCGCTAATCCACTCGAGAGCGAGGCGCATGTCTTCGGTGTTGCCACCGCTGGTTCCCACGATATGGGTACCGCGGTAGTGGACGTTGTAGAGGTTCAGCGGCGCGGAAAAGTCGGTGTCTGTGGGGCCAGCGAAAAAGTTAAGGCAGCCACCTCTGGCGAGTAGGCTATCGGCCTGTTCGATCAGCGACTCGATTGCGGCAAAGACAAAGACATCATCGAACGTGCCAGCACTTTCTTGGCGCACGGTTTGCGCGGCTGCTTCGGATGCGGTGTTCTGGTAGATCAGCTGCACGCCATTGTCCGCGGCTGCCTGGACCGGGAGCACGGTGGCAGCGCGATCCAGTCGTGCTTGGTCGATATCGGTCACCAGCAGGACGCTGGGGCGGCGTGGGCCATAGATTAGCAGGCTGATCATCGCTAAGCCCATGGGCCCGGCACCCGCGAGAATTGCGGCGCGGCCGCCTTCGACAATCCCTGGCTGATGCTCGTGTGACCCGACGGGGACATGGTAACTGGCCCGGGCGGCGCCAATGACACAGGATAGCGGCTCGGCTAGCGAAGCCCGGAAGTAGCCTGCTCCCGTGTAGTCCAGCAGGCAGCCCATCTCCATGACGCAGGAGGGGATGAGGACGTAGGTGGCGTCGCCGCCGATGTAGGGAAAGGAATAGCCTGGTGCATCCAGCGTGCCGCGGTGGAGCAGGGCGGGTTGAATGCCATACGGTGCGCCTTCTTGATAGCGATGGGCCCACTTGCTGCCGACCTTGAGCAACTTCACGGAAAACTCATGCCCGACCATCACCGGAGCTGTGGCGACATTCTCGGGCACGCGCGCATGTTTCACGCCTTGCTTGGCCGCCTTATAGGAGGACATGCAGAGCGAATCGCTGACCACTTCGGCCAGGATCTCGTCATCGCCCGGCTCTGGAAGTGAAAAACTCTCCAGGCGCAGATCATCCTCGCCGTACAGGCGCAGTGCAGTGGTGTTCATGGTGTGCCCCAGACGTGGTGGCCAAAAGCGCCTACAATATCACCGCGCGCGATGCAGCCCCCTGGTTTTTGATGCCTCGCAGCGCGCTCACGCTGCGAGGCCGCCAGGCTAGCAGGTCGCGTCAGTTTCCAGGATTAGGCTGACCGGGCCGATGAGGCCCGATACCGGGTCGCCACGGTAGCGGGAGGGACTCGTTTGGTAATGATTGGACAGCGTGTTGAACACGCGCACGGTGAGCGTGTTCTGGCCTGCTTGCAGCAAGCCGCTGAGGTCCAATTTCCAGGGTGGCGCGACACGAATACCTGCTAGCTCGCCGTTCACGAGCACCTCGGCAGTTGCCACCACGCGCCCCAGATCTAGCTGAACCGAACCGGAGGCTTCCGCCTCTGTGAGCGAAATGTTGGTCTGGTAGCAGACACCACCCGAGTAGTTATTGAGAATGCCTAGCTCGGACCAATCGCCGAGCGGCATCGTGCCCTCGCCGTTAGTTTTCACCAGGATGGGCTCGGGAATCGCGGCACCGCCGAGGCAGCCGGTCTCGGGCAGCAGCCGGAGCGCAATGAGCGCCGCTTCGGCAGCGGGGCTCTCGACCTCAAACTTGCCATCCCCACAATCCCGCATCGGCTGGCCGTTGCACCAGGCTTGAGCCGGCTCGCGGCTCTGCGTCTGCAGCTGAATCGCCGTCGTTCCGGGCGCGGATAGAAACCGAAACCACTCCGCGGTGTCGGCCAGAGGCGCGTAGCGGATCACGGCCGGGTCTGCATACCACGGCATGGCCAACTCCGGCAGCTGCTCCGGCGTCGGTGCCCCGGCGCGGCGTAAGACCACATGGCTCTCGCCACAATCCTCGTATCGGAGCAGAACGGAATGGCTCCCCGCCGACAGCGAGAGCGTCGCGTTCAGGTCCGCCACCTGTTGCCCGTCGATAAAGACTGCAGCTGGCGCATTGACCGGCGACCCGTTTGTGACTGCTGGCGCAGGTTCGCTGATGTGCAGCGTCACCTCTGCCGCCTCCGCCAGCTGCACGCTGGACCACAGGTAGTTGCGATTATGCGTGTCCGCCTCTAGGACCACTGCATGGGCTCGCTGCCCCGCCAACTTTCCGAGTCGGATGAAGTTCTCGCTGATCGTACCCTTCAAGCCATGGAAGCCCTGGTGGCCTGCATCATCTTCGCGGCCTTCTCGCCAAGAAAAGTCGTAAGGTTGCCAGTGGTGGGGCTGGCCATTTATGGTGACTGGTAGCGTTGGCTCGATGCTCTCAAGAGTTGCCAGCCGGGCATCTAGCTCTGCCACGTCATTTGTCTCCGGGATTGGTCCCAGGCGATAGAACTGCAGGCCATGCCCATGGCGCTGTGTGCGCCACGCTGTGTCATCGGTCTCAGGCAACATGGCGGTTTTTGCGGACTCTGCAGATTCTTGCTGCCAGCGAAAGCGCCTGGCTTCCAGGCCAATCGTTTCGTTCGCTGCCGTGATCGGCAGCCGGAAGTCCCCGAAGCGGTTGTTCATGGTCGGTTCAAAGCGAACCTGCCAGCTGCCCGTGAGTGCCCGGGACACCGTCTGGGCTGGCGTTGGTCGCGGTAGCTTGGTCGGTTGACCCGGCGTGAAGACCACGACTTGAGCCTGGGACGACTCGAGCGGGAGGGCCACTTGCGTGCCGGTTGCGGACTCCGCAACGATCGGAAGTGGCTGCGACTCGCCGGTCCATGGATCCCACAGCTCGACCTTTCCGCGGGCTCGGAACTCGACCACATCGCCGGGATTTGCCCCCATCACTAGGTAAACATCGCGAAAGCCTATGCGCCGATGAGTGGCCCGAACCGGCCCGTTCAAACCACGGACATCTTGGACGAACGCATTGCGCACGAGCTCGACAGCTTGTTCCGCTGACGCCAAGCGCTGGCCTGGTAGGAATGCCCGTCCCAGCAGGGTCTCAAGTTCGGTGTCGTTCGCTCCTACCCGATCGGATGCCTCGGGCAGAGCGCCGACCGCCAGCACCTGACCGCCAGCCTCGGCGAACTCAGCTGCCTTTGCGACACTGTGCCAGCGCGCCGCCTGCATGTTCGGGAAGATGATGACGCGGTACGATGCAGCACCGTTTTTCACGGTCAGCGTGTCGTCCCGCACTGCTGCGCCAGCCAGGGACTGGTGGTCGATGAATGTGAAATCGATCCCGTCAGCCACCAGTTGACGGCCGATCTCAAAGGCGGTGTCCGTGGCCATCTGGCCGTCCATTTCTGCCTCATACGGAGCGACCGGGTACATCACCGCGACGTCGCAGGCATGATGGCCTTGGCTCATCAAGTACGAGAGCCTTTCGAAGTACTTGAGGAAGACGCCCATATGCTCCCAATACGGCATCCGGAAATGAAAGCACGGAGGCGCCCACTCCCAATGCGAGCCGCGGGTCGTGTAGTAGCAACCGTGCAGGCTGAGCATGTTGCAGCCGTACAAGTAGTTCTCACAGGTGGCTTCCATGATGCGCTCGGTGGTGGCGCCCCACCCTAGGCTGTGGTAGCCTTCCAGTTGGACGCGTGGCAGCTCATAGAGAGACGCAATGGAGGAGGATACCTTGCCTTTGATCAGGTTTGCCAGGCCGCCCGGCGTATCGTGTCCAGGAGCGGAATACCACCGTGTGGCGCGGAAATAGTCCCCGTAGGCTGCCGGCTCCAAGCCGCGGCCATTGTTGTCGCAGCCGTAGATGATACCGCGGGACGTGTGCCAATCGAAGATCGGCTTGAAGTAGCGCTCTTCCATCAGGCTCATACGCACGTCAGCGTAGTCCATCCGAACCTTCGGGGTGACGGGCCCCATGTCTGTCCACAGTGCCGGGAGGACGTCCAGCAGGTCATAGCCCTTGCGACGTGCGAACTCCGCAGCGAAGTCGTGGTGCCAGGCAAACTTTCCTTCCCCGATATGCAGTTCGTCATTAAAAAAGTAGTTCAGCCCTTTGCCGGTGCCGCCCGGCGAATGGTCCTCGAACTGCTGGTAGAAGCCTCGGATCACGGTTTCGCCGGCATCCGGCATGAGCGCGTTCAACGAGCCCTCTGTGCGAGCGCAGCCAAAGCGCCAGATCTCCCATTCACCATTCGGCGCAGTCCAGTTGGCGCTACCGTCCTCTGCTACGTCCAGCGCCACGCCGCCCCGACAGACCAAGCCGTCGTGGATCTCGTAGGCGCGGGCGGCAAACTGCTCGTCGACAGGCTCGATGGTCACGGACTCGCCGCCATGGAGCCGTTGTCGTTCCCCCACAACCAGGCGGAGCGCATGCAGCTCTTCGTGCTTATAGAAGCGCTCATAGAACAGGTTCTCGGCGCCGTTAGGCCAATCCACCGTGTAGGTACTCAGGCCAATCCCCATACCCAACTCGCCGCACTCTTCCGAGACCTGCGTGTAGATTTGCCACCAGTCATCGGTAAACAACCCGGGCGATCCGCAGTCGGTCAGCCAGCCAGGCGTATCGGCATGTGAGTAGTTCACTTGCACTCCGCTGATGCCCTTTTTATGCAACTCGCGAATTTGCCACAGCAGGCGATCTGGATCCAGATCGTCACCGCTCCACCACCAGAAGGGGACTTCGCCGTATCCGGGCGGTGGATTTTTGAAGCCTGGGTGCGCATCCAGATCGGAGGAGCGATCGGGATAGCCGGGAATAGGTGTACTGGATTCTTTTTTCAATTTTGGCCCTCCGTTGGTAAGCTCTGCTGTGAGGCTCGTATCATACTCTCAAGCCGTGAAGAAAGAACGCTGGATAAAGTGGCGAAATCCATGTACATTTTTTCGAAAAATACGTCTTTTCCGTCAGAATTGGAGCTGTCCATGAAAATGGTTGACACGACCGACCCACAAGCGCATCAGGATGCGAGGAGCCTATTCGAGGACGATGCGCCGCGTCGCTCACTCGCCGTCGTAGACCGATTTCGCATTCACTTGGGGGGCATGTATCACGCCCAAGTTGGGCCGGAGTGGGGATCCGATGGCCGGCGGCAGTGTGACTTTCTGCACCACATCGAGATCCCGTTCGCGGGCAGTCGCTGGGTGGACCATGGCGATCGAGCTCTTGAACTGGCACCCGGGCATGCATATTTTTTGCCGGGTAACACGCCAGTGGGGCGTCGCTGCGAGGAGCCGGGTGAGGTGCTTTATCTGACCTTTCGTTGCGAGTGGCTGCCCGGGGTCGATCCGCTTCTGGATTGGGTGGAGCGGGCCCCGGTTTGCATCGGTCCGAGCGACAAGTCCGACTGGCTGGCATGGCTGCAGTCTGAACGGGACGCAGAGGACAACCACATGTTGCTGGTGCATGGTCAGATCCAGACCTGGCTGGCTACGATTCTGCCGCCGTTGTTCACGATCATCGAGCAACACCTGAGGACTCACGCGCAATTCGAGCCGGTCTTCAAGCTGGTAGAGGAGAGCCTGGGGGCGGACCTGCGCATTACAGATATGGCGCGAGCTTACGGGACGGCTGCGCATGCGTTTTCGATGGCATTTTCAGCGAGCACCGGCTTTACGCCCAAAGCCTATCTAAACCGTCGGCTCAATCAGGCTGCCGCTGAGCTGGTCATTGGCACGGAGTTGACGGTCAAAGAGATTGCCCATCAGTTGCGATTCTCGGATGCCTTTTACTTTAGCCGCTTCTTCAAGAAGCAGAACGGCATAGCCCCGTCAGGATACCGGCGCCGCTTCCGCGGGCGGTAGCGGGGAGTGCTGTGGCTCGGGACGAAGGAAGAGATTGTCCGATAGTTCGTCCGATCAGTCTGATCAAGACCGATCAGTCCGATGAATCATCCCCCCCAGAGGCCTCCGTTCCTAGCGAGGATCGGAAGGCAGGGCGTTAGGATCAAGATGCGTTTTCTTGGCCAAGCGAGGGACCTAGTCGGTCAGCACGCGAGCCTGATCGCCCTCCAGGTATAGCTAGTAGCTCTGGCCCGCGGAGAGCTGGGTGGCTTCTGGATAGCAGGCCTGCACGGGGACATCCCAGGCCCAGATGATGCTGAGAGGTGCCGCGACGGGCAGAGCAATGTCTTCCGGTGGGCTAAAAAGGTTGCTGCCGGTCTGGAGGGTGATGCCGCCGTCGGCCTGGATGTCGTGGGTGCTGAGCTGCTGCGGGAGCGCGCTGTGGACCTAGGAGTCGCGGCCAGCATCTAGGCCGGTGGTGGGCGGCAGATATTCGCCGTTGAAGAAGTAGCCGTCGCCAGTCGAGATTTACGGGGTCGCGAGCTGCGGAATTCGCAACTTTGGTCAGGGGGAGCGAGAGCTCACCGCAGGCACAGCTGAAGGCTCAGGATATCGCCCTCGTGCCCAAGGCGTTGCTGAAGGACATTGAGCTGCGGGTTGAGACAAACGGCAAGATTTCACGCGGTCCCTCTATCGCTCTGGTGATCAATACATCAGAGCGCATCAGTCTCGAGAATGTGACGAGCGAGGGCTTCGGAGAGCGCCCGTCGGTGATCAACGATGACGAAGGCATAAAGCGAGTTTACGATCAGAATTACCCTGGAGCAGGCCCTATCCACAGGCTGGGTTATCAGCTGGTGAGCGGCCCTCGAGCTCTCGATAGCCTTCTTGGTAAATTGCTCGGTCACGGAGCTCTCGCTGATTGACAAAGGCGGACATCGCGTCATTCACCGCTGCACCGTTCTTCAAACTCAGGTGTGCGGCCCATTAGGGATGTGTCCACTGTCGCATTCGAAGCAGGAAGCAGCAGCCCACACTCATAGCATGGCTGATTGGTACGAACTTCCGCCAGAAAAGGAGCCGCGGAGATGATGCGCCAGTTCGCATAGTCGGCCTCCAGTCAAACCGAGAGCTGGGCCAACGCCAGCTCGCAAATTGAGTCACGCTCTGTGGTCTGATGCATGTAGCCTCGTGCCGGGACGGCAAAGCCAATCCATTTGGGGAAAGAGGACGGATGGTGCCGGAGCACTCCCTTCAGCGTAATGGATCACGTAAAAAGGAAAAAGGAAATCGTGTTAAGGATGTTGGACTGCGCTCGGGATGTCGAAGCCCGTGGACAAAAAAATGACTGACCGGTCCGGGCGGACCGATCAGTCAGATCGTGGCCATCAAGCGATGGCTGTTATTGGGGTCAGCTCAGTGGTCGTGGCCGTGGCCGCCTTCGCCTGGGAGCAGTGCGAAGGAGGTGGCGACGAATACGCCGTCCTTTACGGCACCAGACAGGTTCGCCTTGGCAGATGCGCCACAA
>Ga0115566_10000415_pt1 | contig 36769 bp, 23 predicted proteins | sample COGITO_mtgs_1204_3_FD_87173 | JGI IMG/M metagenome (GOLD analysis project Ga0115566, IMG submission 87173) | Pelagic marine microbial communities from North Sea - COGITO_mtgs_120405 | ecosystem: Environmental > Aquatic > Marine > Epipelagic | place: Germany:Helgoland, sampling site Kabeltonne...
TATTGGTTGATTTTAATCCTCAACCTATCTGCTTCTTTCAGATCTCCGCCGAGGCGAATAAACTGCTGGAGCGAATTGTTTGCCGATTCCAAGTCCCGGAGCTGCCAGTGGGCCTTTGCTTCCCAGTAGTAAGAGCGCGGATCTTCGCGTTGAACGCGGGCGCCCTCGCGGGCCCAATCAAGGCAAAGCTGATAGTCTCCGCCATCATAGGCCGCTTCCGCCTGAATGAGAAGTGCCCGGATGTAGTCGGAGTCCTGCTCAAGAATCAGCGCTGCAACCCGAGTGCGCAGGAGTTGATTCTCCATGACCAGCGGGAGAAGCAGTTTGAATGCGTGCGTGCGATCAGCCCCATCCTTTACTTGACGGGCCTGAAGAGACAGGATCTGCTCAGTCAGCCAGGAGATCGGTTGTGTGGCTCCGGGTGATTCAATAGGCTTCCACATGCTATATTTTGTGGCTATTTCTAGCCCTCGCTGCGGATTGCCTGCCAAGGCGTGGGCTTCGGTCGCGATTAGCATCGCCGGTCGATAGCTGGGGTGTGATTCAAGTACCTGATCAATTGAGCGAACGGCGCGGGGAAAGTCTTCGACAATCATGGCCTGATCGGCGTCGGCCATGAGTTGCTGTGTCTTCCAGCCGGAATGACCGGCCACTCCCCCGACTACGAGGGCCATGCCAAGGGCGGCCACGATAAGGACGGAGAGCACGAGCTGAAATACCCCCAGGGCGAGGCGGAATGTTCCTCGGCTATTGTCGGTATGTTGGTGTCTGAGGTGCTGGAAAACGTGCAGGGGGAGGTGGCCCCAGCGGGCGACGGGAAGAATGACTAGGTACCAATACAGCTTGGTCTCGAGTAGGAGCATTGCCACAAAGGCCAGGCCCGTGGCCCCAGCGGCAATGAGAGACTGTGGCGCGGCGATGACAGCCGGAATGGCAAGCATGAGGAACACATAGGGGCCAGCCCCGGAAATCATGCCGATGAAACACACGGCGGCTGCCAGAATCAGCCAGGTGGAAGCGCCGCCGAATAGTAGCGCCACGGCGACTATCAGGCCGAGCAATATCCCTTTCAGGCCACGTACGAGACAGTACATGCTGAGCAGGTTGAATACGCCAGGATCAACCGGTGTTGCCTCCCCGGCTTCGCCGCTTGACGAGGGAGGTGGGATGGTCACGACAGTTTCGGTGGCGCGGCTGTGCCCATAGGTGTGGAGCAGTTGCATGGCAAAGAGGAAGATCGAAAATTGGAACAGGAGAAAGAAGCGGTGTTGGTTAGAAATGTGCGCCTGCTCCGCAAAGCGATTAGGCAGCTCTGCGGTGACTGAACCGTAGGAATCGGTGTCGCTTTCGAGGATGCCATCAAGCTTGCCACGGATGCTGTCAGGTTTTCCCTTCACCTCTTCTTCCTCGTCATCGTCCCCGAGCACGGTATTGGCCAGGTTGGCGGTTCCTTGGAGCGTCCGTTGTCCCAGATCGGTAACCTGCCCGACGTAGACTGCGGCACTGTGGTGAAAAGATGGATAGGCAATGAAAACCAGCCCAGTGGTGGCGAGAATGGTGGTCAGGTAGACAGCAATGGCTGCCGAGCAGCGTCCCCGGCGAGGTGTCAAGCGCTGGGTGAGGGGGAGGGTGCAAGCACTGCAGACGACGGCTAGGAGAAATAATGGCAGGGAGGCAAGCGGCTTAAGCAGCGCTCCGACTGCTACCAGCCCGAAACTCACGGTAACCACAACCCAGTTGGTCTTTTCTCCTCCGGCTTCTTCGTCACTCATACCAACCCCGCTCGCTGAATGTTTATCCGCAGGCTGCTAAAGTAGATTCAACATCGTGCCGCGTCCATTGCTATGATCCGGACGGGCGATGATAGCACCGTTTAGATCAACTCATCCTCAGCTGGCCACGCCTCGCAGGCGCACGCGAACACTAAAAGTCGCCGGCGCTGTTTCCGCGTCTGCGCATTGATGGATAAGCACGGGGCGGTACTGTCTGTATGACTTACGTATGTTCATACGAAGTCCCTCGCGTGGTGCCGCGGCTTCGCGCGACCGTTTTTGTGTCTGGATTTTAAGATGGTGATTAATATGTTTCGATTTATTCGACCGTTGCTGGTGATGCTCGCCGCCGGCTCCCTATGGGCTCAACAAGCTGATTTGAGTCTGGGCAGTACGTCTTTGTTGGGGGCGGCTAGTGGAGACAATCTTGGGGCTGATGGTGCTGTGGCGGTGGGAGATTTTAACGGGGACGGTGCTGTCGATTTGGCAATCGCCAGTCCGGGTGCGGATGCACCGGGAGGTACTCGGCCGGACGCTGGTTCCGTGGCCATCGTGTTTGGTGGCGCCGCGTTCCCAGCTGTGACCGATTTAGCCGGAACGTTTGGCGCGGTTGCCGACGTGTTGATTTACGGTGCTGGGGCGTTTGATCGTCTCGGTAGCGATGGTGGGTTGCTGTTTGCAGATTTGAATGGCGATGGGCGCGATGAGTTGGTGATCACAGCGTCGGAAGCAGATGGGCCTGGGAACGGGCGTCCTGGCTGTGGCGAGGTGTACATCATCGCTGGCCAGGTCGCTCCCCCTGTAACGATCGATCTGGCGGTGGATCCACAAGTTACCACGGTCTATGGTGCTGAGCCGGATGACCGCATCGGCATTCATGGCGCTTTAGCGGCAGGCGACTGGAACGATCAGGGGCCGGTGGATCTGGCGATTGGCGCTTACCTGGCGGATGGGCCCGGTAACAGCAGGAATGCTGCTGGCGAGGTGTATATCCTGTTCGGACGCGTTGCCTTTGACTGGCCAGCATCGCTGGATTTGGCGACGCAGGCAAGCATGAGAATTGCCGGCCATCGGGCGGGAGATTCGCTGAGCCGTGATGGGGCGCTTGTCAGTGGCGACTTGAATCATGACGGTGTCGCGGATCTCGTCGTCGGGGCGGAACACGCCGATGGACCTGATGAGCGTCGCCAACAGGCCGGCCATGTGTATGTCCTCTATGGAAGTGCGAGCTGGGGCGGACTCTACGATTTGGCAGCGACACCCGCCGATGTGACCATTCATGGGGCCAATGCAGGCGATAATCTATCAGACGGTAACGCAATTTTAGTCGGCGATTTTGACGGCGATGGTGTGGGCCCAGATAGCGGGCATGATCTGATTATCGGTGCCTCTTTTTCGGACGGCCTGTGGGAGGGCCGCAGTGATTCTGGAGCAATCTTCTTCCTACGGGGAGGAAGCCTAGCACCTGTGATCGACTTAGATTTGAACCAGGCCGATGTGGTGATTTACGGTGCCGACGCTGGCGACCGTCTGAGCGGCGATGGGAGCATGCTGCTGGCAGATTTTGATGGCGACGGCATTCTTGATTTGGCGATGGCTGCAATTTTTGGCGATGGTCCCGGTGAGGACCGCCCCGAGGCTGGCGAAGCATACGTAATTCGTGGTGGCCCAGGCTTGCCCTGGCTCCTCGATTTGGCGGTTGGTGATGCGGACTCCGTGGTCTACGGGGCGGATGCCGGTGACTTTGTCGGGCGTGGAAACGGGATCGGCGCTGGCGACTTCAATAATGACGGTTTTGCAGATTTGATTTTGGTGGGTTTTGGTGCGGATGGCCCCGGCGAGTTGCGTGACTCTGCGGGTGAGGCCTATATCCTTCGCGGCAATGTCCTGTTGCCGCCAGCACGGGACCTGCGCCGGCACGAAGAGGATTTTATCGTCTACGGCGCTTCGGCTGGGGATACGCTGGGGATCGATGGTAGCGTCATCGCCGGTGACTTTAACGGGGACGACTTTGATGACTTGCTCATAGGGGCCCCGTTTGCTGATGGACCGGGCGGAAGAAGCGGCTCCGGGCAGGCTGGCCTGATTTCCGGCTCGGAGTTTCCGCCGGCAATCAAAGTGACAAACGGGCCGCTGCCGACCGAAGTACGAATCGGTGAAACCCACACGTTCTCCTTTGATATCTTTTCGAAGGATGGGCAGCTTGCAGATTTCGTAATCACCGACCTGATTCCTGACGGCTTTCAGTTTGTGCCGGGCACCTTTGCCATCTCCACGAGCAATGCTGGCATATCCATTGATTACGTGGATGAAGCCACGAACCTCACAGATGCCCCGGGGCTTTTGACAATCGAAGTTGGAATTAATAATACCGCAGATGGCGACTTTACAAACGACCTGTTTGCGATCTCGTTTGACGTGCTGATTGCCAATGATGCGGTGAACCAGAACGAAGACGTGCGGAGCAATGTGATTAACGCGCACAACGGTCTGTTCGCCGCATTCGTCGCTCACGATATTACGATTATCGAGCCAGTGCTACAGATTCTGAAATCGGTCATTGAACCCGATCCGCTGTCCGATCTTGACGCTGGCGACCCGTTGACCTATGAATTGACGATCCAACATGCGCCGGCGAGCCTGTCGAACGCGTATGAGGTCCAAGTAGATGACGTCCTAGTGAACGCCACCGATGTCATGCTGGTCACGCAGATTCGTTCGGTCACGAACAATGGCGCCGCGATTATTCTGGACTTTGGGATCGGCGGCAACCAGCAGAGCATCAACGGTCTGTTCGATCTCCCCTTGGATGCGAGCATTGTCCTCGTGTACGACGCGGTAATCCAAAATTCGGTAGCTCCTGGTCAAGCGATTCCCAATGCCGCCCACATGACTTGGTCTAGCCTGGCTGGCTTTCAGCCAAATGAGCGTACTGGGACAATGGTCGGTGCCAATGACCACGTGGCCAGTGCCCAGGTATACCTTGAAATCACGGACCGGCCGCACGTGGACCATTTGTTTGCGCCGGCGTCCTTGACCATCGGCGAAGTGGGGCGCATGCAGCTTCGGATAGATCTCATTGAGGGGATCACGGCCAATACGGTGGTCACGAACGACCTGCCTACTGGGTTTGCATACCTGCCGGACAGCGTGGATGTCACGGTTCCGGGACCGCCGCAACTCGAGCAGACTGTGGTAAGCATTAATGGTACTGAATTAACGATCGACCTCGGCACCGTCACTAACGTTTCCGACAACGATTCCAGCAATGACTACCTGCTAGTGGATTTCGACATTCAGGTACTGAACCACCCGTCGAACGAGAATGGTGCCCAGCGGTCGAACATTGCGCGCGTGGCCAGCGGCGGATTGCTCAATGAGCAGATTCAGGACATCAAAATCCTTGAGCCATTGCTGGATGTCACTGGCGAAATTCTATTTCCAAAACCAGCTGCAGATGTGGATGCGGGTGACTTGATTCAGTATCGTGTTGTGATCGAGCATACTGCGGATAGCAGTTCCGATGCCTTCGATGTCTCCTTTGCAAGCCTATTGAATGCGGCGGGGCCGGAACTGACCGTCGAGACGGTGCAAAGTTTTACGGCGAGTGCGGGCGTCATTATTCTCGCTCCACTCAGCGTCGCCGTCGATGACACGAGCCTTTCGGCATCCTTTGACCTGCCGCTTGGTGAATCTGTAGAAGTGATCTTTGATGTGTTGGTTTCTGGCGTGATCGCACCCGGGCAGTCGCTGCTGAATGAGGCGACTGCAGATTGGGTTTCCTTGAAAGATAGCCCGCCGCAGTCCCGCGATGGCAGCGATGGGGTTGGGGGCTTGAACGACTATGTGGCAATGGCAACCCCGACGATCAACGTAGAGCCGCTTATGCAGCCCGTCGTACAGGCTGCGCCAGGCACGTTGCGCATTGGTGAAACCGGCCATTTTTACGTGCGGGTCTGGCTCATTGAGGGGCCCACCGATCCGCTGGTCGTCACGCATCAGTTCACTGACCAGACCTTTGTGCCGGGGACTCTTAGCATCGCTTACGGAACTTCCGGGATTGTCTCAGACTATCAGAATGAGCAAACAAGTGCAACCAGCGCAACAAACAGCCTCTCCGTATTGTTCGGTCGTGTGGTGAACCCACCCGATAACGACCCGTCCAACGACTACATTGACCTTGAGTACGATGCTGTTCTTGATAATGCTCCCGGAAACCAGAACGGTGTGGACCGAATCAGTACCATTATTGCGACAGATACCGTAATCCAGCAGCAGGCTGACACCACAGTGCGGGTGCTTGAGCCCGTCCTGGAACTTGCTGCGATCGTGACCCCAGATCCCGGCACTGTCGATGCCGGTGACGTGATTACCTTCCAGGCCACCATCTCCCATACAGTCGGCAGCGGATCTGATGCCCACGAGGTCGTGTTAGCCGCGAATGTCGACACCCGCATCGGTCGCATGGCCGTGACGAACATTGTCAATACAATCGTTACAGGCGGAGCCACAGTCACCGTGCCCACAGACATTGATCTCGATACTTACGGCCTGACTGGGCTCTATGAAATTCCCGTGGGGGGGGCGATTGAAGTGACCTTTCAGGCGGTTGTCAACGAAAACGTAAAGCCAGCGGATCTGCTGACTTCCTCCAGTGTCGCCACTTGGACGTCCTTGCCTGGCACCGTCACTGGTGAGCGTACCGGTGATGACTCTGGCGGCGTGGATGATCATTTCCTCGAGGCGTCGATTGTCACGCCCGTTCGCGATGAATTGAATGCGGAGTTCGCAAGTATCCCGGATGGGATTTCGATCGGCGAGGTGGTGACGATCGAAACTTCCGCACTTCCTATTGAGGGGGTAATCCCGAACGGCAGCGTCGAGATCGACATCCCGGACGGCCTCACCTTCCAGCCTGGAAGTATTACGGTGACTCCTGCATTTGCTGCTCCGATAGTGCCATTTGACGAAGGAACTGTTGGGATCAATGGGAATACGCTCACCATCCCACTGGGTCCACTCTTCAACCCGGGAGATAACAACGTTGCCAATGATCGGATCACGATCGGCTTGGATGTCGTCGCTGTGAATCTCCCGGCTAACCAGGACGGCCGCGCCTTGACCGTCGCCGCCCGGACTTTCTTGGACGGAGCCTTGCGCGGCCAGTTGAGCCACGATATTCTGGTGACAGAGCCCGAGCTTGAGGCAGTGATTCAGACCATCGGAGCGCCCGATGCCCCGGACGCTGCGGATATAATCGGCTACGAAGTGATCGTCCGCCATGCCACATCGAGTACAGCGGCTGCATTTGATGCAGACCTTCTAGTCACAGTGGATCCAACGCTCGGTCGCCTGGTTGCCACTCAAATCACATCCATCACACCCGAGGGCGATGCCACGATTGACACGCAGCCTGTGATTGGCGGCAGCGGAAGCATTCTGCAGGGATCCTTCGATATCCCATTGGGTGGCCAGATCGCTATTCGCTACGATGCCGTGATCCAGCAGTCCGTAGCCCGTGCCGACGCCCTGCAGACCGATGCTGCGTTAGATTGGTCGTCGCTCAACAGTGCACCACCCGGCGAAAGAACTGGCGACGACGGGGAAGTCGGTCTTAACGATTACGTCTCTTCATCGCAGCACATCCTGACAGCTTCAGGCCTGCCGCGTATCGACCACATTAACCCGCCGCTGACCGGACTGGTGGGGCAGATTCTGCACTACGAGCTGCGCATTGATGTGATGGAAGGTAACACGCCGGCGGTTGAACTGCGCAACATCTTACCGACCGCACTGGCCTTTCAGCCCGGCAGTCTTGAAGTTCAAACCGGCTCGCTTGGCCTGCTGACTGGTTATGTGGACGAGGCTCAGCACCTGAGCCTGACAGGACAGGATCTCTTTGTGAATCTCGGGAATGTGTCCAATAATGCGGACAACAATCCCAACAATGATTTCATTACGGTTGAGTGGGATGTCATTGTTCTGAATAACATCTTCAATGATGACGGCACAGAGAAAACGAACATCGCCGCTGCGCACGTCGAAACGGTGCTGATCGACGTGGATGAGTTCGAGAATCTGGTGATTATTGAGCCGGATCTTACCCTGACTCATACCAAGCTCAGCCCAGCGTCAAACATAAAGCTTAACAACGGCACAGCGGTGACCTATGAGCTAGAGATCAAACACACCGCAGACAGTAAGAACTCTGCCTATGATGTGCTCATTGAGGATGTCCTCGACGGTGCCTCCGGTTTCCTGTTGGTGGACAGCATTCTGAGCACCGGCATCAGCCCCGGAGTCGTGACCATCGTGCCTACAGGAGGAGAAGGAACCGGTACCTTGACTGGTACCTACAACATTCCGCTCGGTGGTTCCGTCACGATCGTGTTCACAGCCACCGTGCAGGATGGATTTACGCCCGGGCAGTCCTTCGACTCGGTCGCCACGCTTACCTGGAGCAGCTTGCCCGGGACCCCAGTCGGTGAACGTACCGGTGCAGGTGTACCTGATCCCAACAACATTGACGACTATTTTGAGATCAGGACTGTATTCAGTGAGGGGGCCGAACCGGAAATCGGAGTCCTCGGCGGCGCGAACACCGGGCTGGCACTGTTCGCAGGGCAGCAGACTGTCAGCCTTGCTGACAACACGGACTTTGGGCAGGTTCGGCGCGGTCAAGCGGGGCCTGTTCGATCCTATACCGTCCAGAACCTCGGAGAAGGTCGCCTGGATACCACGCTTACCTTGCCAGCTGGCTATATGATCATTGATCCGTTGGCTGCGAACATCGCAGGCGGGGCCTCTGATGTCTTTACCATCCAGCTCGATTCTTCAGTCGCCGGCCAATTCAACGGCGACATCGTCATTGGCAACAACGATCTTGACGAGTCCCCTTTCCACTTTGCGGTTGCTGGGCTGGTTGTCGCCCCAAATATCACGGTGATCGGCAACGGCGAATCTATTGAAGATGGCTCGGTGGACTATTCGGTGGACGATCATACCGACTTTGGTGCGATTCGTCTGCACGAGACTCCGGTAACGCGTGTGTTCACGGTGCGCAACGATGGTGACGATCCACTCGCACTGGGGGCCGTAGGTGTGCCGCCGGGATTCGAGCTACTCAGTGACCTGTCTGGCACGCTCCAGCCTGGCGGACTGACCACGTTCTCCGTGCGCGTGGACACGGGGAGCTTGGCCGAATACACCGGTACAGTGACTTTCACCCATAGCGACGAGGATGAGAGTCCGTTCGACTTTGTCATTCATGGCCTGGTTTCGCAGCCGGAGATTGCAATCCTCGGTGGAGACACTGGGCTGGAGCTGACGAGCGGTCAGCTCACGACTGCTGCTGCCGACGGCACCGATTTGGGGTTGGGCGTGCAGGAAGGTACCCGTGTATCTAGCATATTTACGATTCGAAACGATGGCGGTACGCCGCTTACGTTGGGCCCGTTCCCGGTTACGGCACCCTTTACCGTCACGACCACTCCGCCCCCATTCCTGGGGGCAGGTGAGACTGCCGAGTTGACCATTGAGCTAACAACTGATACGCCAGGCACCTATGGCGGCACCGTCACTGTCGCAAACGACGACCCAGACGAGAACCCCTTTACGTTCAGCGTCGCCGGTATTGTTGAGCCAGCGCCCTTTGTGTTCCTGAGCGTGGTCGGATCGCCAGTGTCTGAAAACCGCGGCACCGCGACCGTAACTGCCAGCTTGTCGCAGGCAACTGGTGTAGCGGTAACCATCAACCTCAGCGTCGGCGGAACCGCGACCCCGGCGGACTACCTCATCACGGGCACCACAATCATTGTCGAAGCTGGGCAAATCAGCAACAGCGTAGATATCGTGACTACGCGTGACACGGTCACCGATCCGGGTGAAACCGTGATCCTGGCGATCGATTCGATGATGAATGGTCGTGAATCCTCACCGCAGCAGGTGACGATCACGATCACAGACGAGTTTCCTGCGGCTGTCACTTTGTATGTGGATCAAGGTGCCACAGGCAACAACACCGGTACCTCCTGGGCCAACGCATACCTCGAGCTGCAGTCTGCTCTAGACATCGCGCGTGCTGGTGACCAGATCTGGATGGCTGACGGCACATACACGCCGGGCGCCACCCGCAGCGATAGCTTTGTGCTCATGGATGAGGTACGCATCCTCGGCGGTTTCGCAGGCAGCGAGAGTTCGCCAGATCAACGCATCGCTGGCGCGCCCACCATTCTTTCTGGGGACATCGGCGCTCCGGGAGATTTCTCAGACAACGTCTATCACGTGGTGACAGCAACCGGCCCAGGGGATGACTATATCTTGGACAGCCTCACGATTCGAGATGGGAATGCCAATGGTCCTGATTCAGCGGAGCAGATTGGCGGCGGTGTCTACCTTAATAACGCAAACCTCACGATCACTAACTCTATCCTGACAGACTCGCGGGCTCTCGTCGACGGTGGTAATGGCTGGTTCGGTGCGCTGTCTCCTGTCCTGCTCAGCGACAGTACCGTCAGCAATGGTCAGGCCAACCGTGGTGCCGGTATTTTTGTCGCTGCAAATGTTCTGCGGGGCACCAATGTCACGTTCCTTGCCAACGTCGCTATTGGGGATGGTGGCGGCCTCTATAACGGCAGTGGCACCGAACTGACCGGCGGTTCTTTCTCCGGCGACCAAGCAGCCAACGGCGGCGGAATTTTCACGGTGAACTCTGCGGCGACTCCGGATCTTTTGGTGGATGGCGTAAGCTTTTCTGGGACGTCCGTCAGTGGTGGTGGTGGCGGCATTTTCATTGCTGGCGGCACAGTCGTTGTCGATAACTCTAGCTTCGATGGCTGCTCCGCGGGCAGTGGGGCAGGGATCCAGACTAGTAGCGGTGTGCTGACGTTGATCCGCAGTTCCTTCACCAACGGCGGCGCGGTATCTGGCGGCGGTGTGCAGCTCTCAGGTGGCACTGCAACTCTCGATTCGATCTCCTTCGACGGCAACACCGCGACCCAAGGTGGCGCCTTGGCTCTGTCCGGCGGCAGCGCAACCATAAAGAACACGCTCATGACCAACAACACCGCTGCCAACGGTGGCGCGATCTATGCAGGGGCTACGCTGGCGGTCGACAACGCAACTTTCGCTTCGAACTCAGCAACAGACAGCGGTGGTGCCCTCTACATTAGCGCCGGTAACACGACTGTCGAAAACAGCATTCTCTGGTCTAATACTGGCACCGCTCCTGCCGCTACACTCGTAAGCGGCAGTCTCTCCTTCGCCTACAGCGCAGTTCAGGGCTCTGGAGGTTCCGGCTCTTGGGCGGGCCCCGGTACTGACCTCGGCGGAAACATCTCTGCGGACCCGCAGTTCATCGATGCTGCGAACGGGAATTATGAGCTTACTCCCGTGGGCCCGGCCGTCGATGCTGGTAACAACGCGCTGGTCCCGGCCGCGACACTGACCGACCTAGCGGGTGCTCCGCGCTTTGTCGACGACTTGAACACGCCTGATACCGGTGCTGGAAGCGCGCCGATTGTAGACATGGGCGCACTTGAAATGCCGCAGTCTCCATTGGCGTCCATTGGTGACTTTGTCTGGTTGGATGAGAATGCCGATGGCATTCAGCAGCCCGCCGAGTTTGGTGTGAAGGGGATTCCCCTAGATCTACTGAATAGTCTAGGGCAGGTGATCGACACGACCCTCTCAGGGAATGAGGGTGAGTACCTGTTCGAGGATCTAATCGCTGGGTCATACCAGGTCCGTGTGCAGAACAACGATCGCCCAATCTCCAATCCGGGTGAGGGCAGCGATGATGCTCTGGACAGTGACTTTGACCTTGACACCGGTCTGAGCCCGTTCCTCGTCATCACGCCAGGGCTAGAACTGCACTCGGTGGACGTTGGGCTGCGGGTTGGGCCGATTCCGGTCGCTTGGCGCCTGCCACAAAATGTGAATATCGTTGATAACAGCTTGGACACCTTTGGCCATACACCGCCAGGCTGGGACGCCGGTGCCAACTCCCAGAGTTACCTCCGCGGTGATGGCTACGCCCAGACGCTTGTTCAAGAGACCAATACGACCCGTGCCATTGGCCTGGGCCTCCCCAACCATATTCAAAGTCGGTCACAGATCCAGTATGCTGCCGTGCTCGACAGCACTGGTAAGTTCATCGTCTATGAAGGCACTGCCTTCCGCGGCGAGTTCGGTACGTATGAATCAGGAGATATTATTCGTGTGCAAGTCGCTGGCCAGGTTGTTACCTACTGGGTAAACTCCGATCTGCGCTACACGTCCAACGTGCCTGTCGGAGTGCCTGAATTTGGCCTGGTGGTTGAGGCCGCATTCACCTCGCCCAACGCGACACTGTTTGACGTGCGCCGTAGCGCGCCACAGCCGATTATCGACGAATATTTTGTCGAAGACGATGATTCCAGTGATCCAAGTTTTTCTAACGGCGATACCCTTACCATCCAATTCAGCGGCAATACCAACAAGCCAGGCGGTGATGGGGTTCAGGACCGAACAGCAGTCGACCTCATGTTTGCGTTCAGTGAGCCGCTGGGGGCCAGCTACTCCGGGCAGTGGGTAACTGCAGATGCCTTCCGCATTACGATTCTGGACATTACAGGAGGCAGCATCAATCTCGGCAGCGCCACGGTCACCCCGACTGCAATCGTCCCCATCCTCGACGAGTCAGAAGGCTCCCGCCGTGCCCAGCACGAATCCGATGCACTTACGGGAAGTTTTGGTTCGCGCGCCGGCATTCTCATGCCGATCGAGTGGGTTGAGTATGACCCCGAAATCGCGGTGAATGGCACGGATATCACGCGGACAGATGACACTCGCAAGGGGTTCATCGAAGCACTCTCCGCGCATTGGATGCCGGGCCCGCAGACATTCGTAGAGACCACAGTTCTGCAGATGGACGAAACACGGGCTCTGGGATTGAACTCAAGTAATTCGCTAGGCTCTGCCCTGAACGACATCGATTACGCTCTGTACCTTCGACCGGCTAACGGTGAGTACCGCCTGATGAAGCGCAGCACTGTCGAATACATTAGCACCTACTTCCCGGGAGATCGGTTCCGGCTTGAAACGGATGGAGATACCATCTCTCTAATTCAGAACGGTGTGTTTCAGCACAGCTTCACCGATGACGTCACCTACCCGCTGTTCGTCGATGGCGTGCTGTTGGAAACCGGGGCGACTATTGCGGACGTCACCATGATGCCCGTAGCTCCCAATATCATACAGGTTTTGTGCTCGGATCCGGATGAGTCTTCCCCTGCTGTCGACGTGGGTGATCTCATCACGATTTCCTTCGACGGCGACACCAATCAGGTCCTCGGCCCCGGCACCCTCAGCAAAGACCAGGTGGACTCGATCCTGACGAGTTCTGCCGTTCTTGGTGCTGACTACACCGGCCAGTGGCTCGACGGCAAGAACCTACAAATCACAGTGACCAACGCCTCTGGCAGCACGGTGGCCTTGGGCACCGTGTTTACGCCAACCGGTCTTCCGCCTATCACCCATGAAGCAGGTTCGCCAGCGTCGCTGGTCTCTGGCGCGCTGATTGGAAATTTCGGCCTGCAGTATCCGCTGGGGATTCCTGTAACTTGGCAGAGCCCGATCAATGTGGAAGTTGACGGGACCACTCTCGTCAAGACCTCCGCCAACAACAACTTCGATGCCGGAGCCACCGGTACACAGTTGTTTACGCAGGGAAATCACTTTGTTTCCGCCACAATCAACGACGCCACGCAGATGCGCGCTATTGGCTTTGGTGATGCCACAGACTCCGGTGCTGCCATCACTGACATTCTTTGGGGCCTGCGCGTTCGTAGTGATTTCGGGGCGATCGTCGAGAATGGCCTGATCGTCGGTAACATCGGTGCAGTCGCCGATGGCGCGGTGATCAAGGTCGAGATTCGCGGCAGTCAGGTGATCTACGTGGTGGATGGTGTGGACCGAGGCGTTTCACCGACCGCGATCGGCGCCGGAGACTTTCCATTGCGTGTTGAATCCTCGCTGCAGGCTTTTGCCGCCACCTTGATCGATGTCCGTCGCAGCCTAGTCAACGGCTCTCGTACGACATCTTCCGACAGCGCGGTCAGCTTTGCTGGGCAAGGAGCGGTTGCGAACTCCGCAAATGTTTACTACCTGCCGTTGCAACCAGGCTGGAACCTAGTTTCGTTGCCACTGGAGCCTGCCGTTTCCACAGCAAGCGAGTTGTTTGCGAACTCCGCAATCAGCGGCGCTGTCTTCTCTGTGGCCGAGGATGGCAGTTACGTGCCAGCAGAGGACATTGCTGGCGGCGAAGGCTATTGGGTGTTTGTCGGTGGCGAGAGCCCAGTGGTAGTTACAGTTGATGGCGCACCGTTTGCGCTCTCTAGCTTCGTCGACGGCTGGAATCTTAAAGGCGTGCCTTATGAGACAGCGGTGCCGGCATCACTGCAGGTGGATGCGATCCATTCGTTCGAAGCCGGTCGCTATTACGAGCACGCGGCAGAGAGCATTCTCACGATTGGTCTAGGGTATTGGATCTTTACGCCGGAGGGTGGCCAGGTCGTTTGGTAGGCTGGCACTCCGCCGAAAAGCAGATAGCTGTGCGAGGCCGCTCACCGAATGTTTGAGATTAAGCTGGATCGACACGCACCGCCTGTATTTGCGCTGTTTGTCGTAGCCTTCGTTTACGTCTCCGTGCCCCTAGTCCGATCAGATCTCTGGTTTGACGAGATTGTGACCCTATTCGATTGGGTGCTCCACGACGATTGGCAACGAATCTTTCGCAACTACCCGGTCGCGAATAACCACATCCTGTACTCCGCGATGCTGTGGGCGTGGATGCACTTGTTTGCCGGTAACCCCAATGCACTCACAGAGTCGGTGCTGCGCGTGCCCTCTCTGCTGTGCGCGCTGGTCGGGTTGCTAATCTGCTACCGCAGAATCTCCGCCCTCTATGGTCACAGTCGGGGGCTGGTTTTGGGTTGCATGCTCTGCACCAGCCCAATTCTGCTGACGTTCGCGACCCAAATGCGAGGCTACGGTCTCACTTTTGCCCTGTCTGCTGCTGCAACCTGCGGCATTCTCGACATTTATCATGGGAATCATCGCCGTGGCGTAATGATGGCCTGTCCCGCCTTGATCCTGTTACCGATGGCAATCCCGTCCAACTTATTGCTCAACGCCGGGCTCGTGGTCTTCCTGCTTCTGAGTTGGCAACAGATGCAGCGCAAGAGCATTTTGGTACTGCTTTTGGTCGTGGTTTGTGCCGGTCTCGGTGCCCTCGTCTACCTGCCAGTTCATGAGCAATTCCTCGCCGTGGTACAGAAGACCGGAAACTTTGGCTCCTCGACAAAGCTCCTTGGTCATTTGGCACTGGCGGCCATCGCGCATTGCGGCCTCCTGGCCGCATGCGTACTGATCCTGCGCCGGGGGCGCGCGCGTGCTGAGGGTGACTCCTCCTGCCAGCATCTGCTGATGCTGGGTGCGTGCTGCCTGGTCCCGTTTCTTGCGCTCGCAATCGTGAAGGCGCCCTTTCCCCGTGTCTCTCTGATGTATCTTGTTCCCTTCTCGCTCGCCTTCCTGCCATTGGTGCCTAAAAATCTGCTGGACGATGGCCGAGATCTGCTCTACGTCCTTTTCTTCCTCATTACCAATGCCGTGCTGGTATCGGCGGTATCCCATAACGCGCGAGAGGTCGCGCTTGTTGAGGGAAAGTACCCGCAGGATTTGCTTACACAGTACTATCATGGGAGTAGGGATGTGTCGTCAGTGGCCCGTCTGCTCGCGCATCTCGAGGTCACGCCTCCTCATTCTGTGATCTACTGTGATATCCACCTCTTCCCTGCGCTACGCTACTACTGGGTGGTCGCCGGGCGCAACGCCGCGCAGCTTCAGTGTCTGGACGGGGGCCGCCTGTTTCCGCTACGCGTTAATCCAAACGAGTTACGATTCCGGCCGCAGATCTTAATAGGCTACAGCGGCGCACAGGCTGCAAACCAGTACCTAAACAACACGGGTATCCATGTTCGGCTGCAGGAGACGCTAACGGTGGCTGGACGGGACCTCGGGATCTTCCTCGCGTTCCCGATGCCGGATCGAGAGGACTTGATGCCAAAGAGGAAAAATGACCCTATCTGAAGAACGACTGCGTGACGACATCGCAGCAGTGCTACCGCAGGTGCGCGATCTTCGTCATGAACTCCACCAAAATCCCGAGCTTTCCCTGTGTGAGTTTGAGACGCGGCAGCGTCTGCTGCATCGGCTTGCTCGGTTGCCGTTGACCGTACACCCACCATTTCTTGAGACGGATGTGGTGGCTGATCTCGCAGTGAACGATCAGCCCCATGTACTGCTGCGCGCTGACATGGATGCGCTGCCGATTCATGAAGCCAGCGGTGTGCCGTACGCGTCCTTGGTCCCCGGCGTGATGCATGCCTGTGGGCATGATGGTCACATGGCCATTCTTTATGGGGCCGCCTGCGTGTTGAGCACCATGCAGGAAGCGCTACCGCAGCCAGTTCGCTTTGTCTTTCAGCCCGGCGAAGAAATGGTCTGTGCGGGGCGGGACCTTGCACCGCTGGTTGCGGAGTCCGCAATCGCCCGCTATGCTCTCCACGGCTGGCCTGGAATCGAGGCCGGTTCGATCGCCTGCTGCCCAGGCCCGATGATGGCGGCCGCGGCGTTCTTCGAGGTCTGCTTTCATGGGCAGAGTTGCCATGGCGCGATGCCTCATCTAGGCCTTAGTCCGATGGACTCGGTCGCGCGCTTCGTGCTCGCCATGCAGCAGTTTCATGAGACGATCCATAACCGCGATGGCTCGGTTGCCAGCGTGGCCGTGCTGGAAGCAGGCCAGGCCACGAACGCCATTCCTGGCGAGGCGTATGTGCGGGGGACGCTCCGTCACCTGGATGACGTGCAGGCTGCTGAGGACTTTGAGGCTGTTCACAGGCTTGCGGCCGAAGCATGCGCTGCTGGCGTCACCGTGTCGGTGACGATCGAGGCGACCTACGAGTTGCCGCTGGTGAACAGTCAGTCCGCATACGAGCGGATTGCGGGGGCCGCAAAACGCAGCGCACGAGGGTGGCAGCAACTCACGGCACCTTCGATGGGCGCAGAGGACTTCGCTTACTACCTGGCGGGGCGGGAAGGGGCGATGTTCTGGGTCGGGCTTGGACAGACGCACCCGGGCCTGCATAGTTCGACGTTCGATTTCAACGATGCAGTGCTGGCAGACGGCATCCTGATGTTTTGTCTGCTTGCGCTTGAGCCACACTCAGTCCAGGAAGGTTTGAAATGAAAGGTATTGTCCTTGCCGGCGGCCTCGGCACACGGCTTTTTCCGCTGACTCGCGTGATGAGTAAGCAACTGTTGCCGGTTTACGACAAGCCGATGATCTACTATCCCCTGTCTACGCTGATGCTGGCCGGAATTCGTGATATCTTGATCATTTCTACGCCTCATGACCTGCCGAAATTCGAGGCCTTGCTTGGCGATGGGCACGATCTCGGCCTGAATCTTGAATATATTCCGCAGCCCGACCCGGGTGGTTTGGCGCAGGCATTTCTGCTCGGTGAGGAGTTCATCGGCGATGGGCACGTCGCGCTTGTGCTCGGCGACAACATCTTCTACGGTCACGGGTTTAGCGAGATCCTGCAGCAGGCTGCGACGGAGGATGCGGGCGCCACGGTCTTCGCCATGCATGTGCACGATCCCGAGCGTTACGGCGTGATTGCCTTTGATGAGAATGGCGCAGCAACTTCCATCGAAGAGAAGCCAGTGGCACCGAAGTCCCACTTTGCGGTCACCGGCCTCTATTTCTATGACAACCGGGTGATCGACATTGCCAAGAATCTGGCCCCGTCCCGGCGTGGTGAGCTGGAGATCACCGATGTGAACCGGAAGTACATGGAATGGAATGAGCTGGATGTTGTGAGGCTGTCCCGTGGCATGGCCTGGTTGGATACCGGTACCCCGGCATCCTTGCACGACGCATCCGCCTTTATCGAGACCATTGAGCGCAGACAAGGGCTTAAGATCTCCTGTATCGAAGAGATTGCGTACCGCATGGGCTTTATTGACTTGGAGCAGCTTGCGAAGGTTGCAGAGCCACTTGCCAAGAGCGACTACGGGCATTACCTGCTGGAAATCATTCGCACCGAATCATGCTAATCGAAGAGACCTCTCTCCCTGGCGTACTACACCTGACGCCGCGTGTGTTTGGCGATGACCGTGGTTATTTCGTCGAGACCTATTCGCAGAGCAAGCTGGCTGCCGCCGGCATGGATGCCACGTTCGTGCAGGATAATGAATCCAGTTCGCAGCCGGGCGTGGTACGCGGCCTGCACTACCAACACCCGAATGATCAAGGCAAACTCGTGCGTGTGATCAGCGGTGCCATTTTAGATGTGGCCGTGGACATCCGGCCTGGCTCGCCGACCTTCGGGCAGTGGCTCGGTTACGAGCTATCCGGGACGAACAAGCAGCAGCTTTGGGTGCCGCCCGGCTTCGCCCACGGCTTTTCGGTGCTTGGCGACGAGAGCGCCGTGATCGCCTATAAATGTACTGCTTTTTACGCACCGGACTGCGAGCACACCATCGCCTGGGATGATCCCCAGCTTGGTGTGGACTGGCGGGTGAAAACGCCGATCCTGTCGGACAAGGACCAGTCAGGGATCTGCCTGCGCGATTTACCAAAGAGTGATCTCCCCCCCTATGGCTGAGATTCTGCTGACCGGCGCCAACGGGCAACTCGGCTGGGAGCTGCGCCGCCTCATGACTGCAGACCAGTGCGTGGCATTTACATCCGCGGAGCTGGACATTACGGACGAGGCTGCGGTCGCCGCCATGGTCGCCGCCGTGGCACCTCGCGTGATTATAAACGCAGCGGCATACACAAACGTGGACGGGGCGGAGTCTGATGCAGAGGCCGCTAAACGCGTAAATACGAACGGGCCAGAGTATCTCGCCTGTGCCGCCGCGCGCATCAATGCCTTGCTCATTCACGTCTCCACAGACTTCGTGTTCAACGGCGATGGCATCAGGCCGCTGCGCCCAGACGATCCGGTCGCCCCTCAGGGCGTATACGCGAGGACCAAACTGGACGGTGAGCGCCGCGTCCGTGAGTCCGGCGCGCGCTATGTCATTCTGCGTACGGCTTGGGTCTACAGCACACATGGTCGAAACTTCGTCAAGACCATGCTGCGCCTTGGCGCTGAGCGGGAGCAGCTGCGCGTGGTGGCTGATCAGCTAGGCTCGCCCACCTATGCCGCGGATCTAGCAGCAGCAATCCTGGGCGTTGCGGAGTTCGCAAATCCGCCATCAGGCGTCTGGCACTGCACCAATTCTGGGCAGGCCAGCTGGTGCGAGTTTGCCCAGGAGATCATACGGCTAGGCGGCAAGCAGCAGCCACTAAAGGTGCGCTCGGTCGAGCCAATCTCCAGCTCGGCCTATCCGACTCCAGCAGTTCGTCCCACATATTCTGTCCTGGACTGTGCCAGCCTGGCAGCAGATTTTGGGGTAATCATGAGACCATGGCAGGAAGCTCTCGAGGCAGCGTTCTCTTGTCAGGATGAGCCGTTTGCGAACTCGGCATAGCGTCGAAATATCGGTCGTTATCCCGACGTTCAACCGTGCCCAGACATTGGGCCGTGCCCTGAAGTCGGTGCTGACCCAGAATGAGCCCGCGGATGAGCTTATCGTGGTGGACGATGGCAGTACCGATGAGACCGCCGTGCTGCTGGCGCAGGAGTATCCGCAGGTGAGGGTGATTCGGCAAGAGAATCAAGGCGTGAGCGCGGCCCGAAACACTGGGATTGGGGCTGCGGCCCACCCTTGGCTCGCCTTCTTGGATTCCGATGATGAGTGGCTGCCGAGTAAGCTGGCGGTGCAACGTCGTGCGCTTGCGGAGCACCCGGAGCTACGGTTCTGCCATGCCGACGAGATTTGGATCCGGAACGGAAAACGGGTAAACCCGATGAAAAAGCACGCGAAACAAGGCGGCTGGATTTACGATCAGTGCTTGGCCCTGTGCTGCATCTCTCCGTCGGCTGTGGTGATGCACCGTAGTATTTTCGAAGAAGTCGGGTTGTTTGACGTCTCCTTGCCAGCAGCGGAGGACTACGATCTCTGGCTGCGGCTGTGCGCCAGATACGAAGTCTTGTTTGTGAGTGAGAAATTGCTGACCCGCTATGGCGGGCATCAAGATCAGCTGTCGCAGAAGTATTGGGGCATGGATCGGTTCCGCGTGGTGGCGCTTAGCAAGATGTTGCGGAGTTCGCAACTCCCGGAAACACAGCGCTGCGCGACGGTGGAGATGCTGTGTAGGAAGCTGCGGGTGTTAAACAATGGTGCCCGTAAGCGTGAGAACTGTGAGTTGGCGTCTGAGTGCCGGAAAATGGCAGCTGAGTTTGGCATTTCACTTGCGTAGCGCGACGCTCACGGCACAGTGCGAGTGGTCGTTACCGTTGGATAATTGAGGAACCATGCGTACGCTGATTATTCTGTGGATTTCGTCCGTGCTTCCCGCCTGTGGGCTGCAGGTGGAATCTGCGCGCTGGGGATTCAATGGCAAGGTCGTTGCAGAGCGAGTAAATGTGCTCAACGTGCTGGTGTATAATGATACAGGGCAGGCCAGTAACGGGGATTTGCAGCTCGTCCAGACTAGTGGCATTGGGCGAATCGACGCGATTTTAGCTCGGGCTGACTACTTGGGGCCTGGCCAGCGCCGCTGGGTGCAATTCACTCCTTACGTAGGTACTCATTCCAGTGGCAATTGGCAGCTGCGCTGGGGCCGCGACGGCCGCGATCGCCACCAACTGTCCGCGCCGGATGTTGGCGCTCGCGCAGTCGTGGTGCTGCAGCCACGCGCCGTGCAGCCTGGGCGACGGAAATTGCCCGGCTATGCGGAGAATCTGTTTCCTCCGACTGTGTGTGCGACCGATGCGCTCGCTGGGGTTGTTCTTGGTCATATGCCAGAGTGGGAGCCGACGAGAGAAGCCGCCTTTCTGGATTGGCTGTTCCGTGGCGGCGTGGTCCACCTAGCGGAGACTGATGGCGGTGTTCCGCTTCGCTTCGAAGGGGCGCTGGCCTTGCTGAATCAACCCGGCGCACGCTTTCGGCATGGTAATGGGCACATCGTGCGACATCGAGTTCGTGTGAGTGAACTTACACCGGCATTGCTTGCCGCCTCTGGATTCCGGATTCCCGGAACGTCGCAGCAACCGCTAAAGCAAAACTATAGCATGAGGAACAGCTCACAAAATCTGTTCCGGCTCCTTGGCAGTTGTGTGAGCCCACAGCACAACTGGACCCTGATCTACATCTTGGCAGGGTTATACCTGATCTTGATTGCTCCGGTAAATTATCTAATTGGGCGCAAGGCGAAGCGCCATTGGTTGTCCTTGGGCTTCTTTCTTGCTTTGGTCACGGTCTTTTCGATCATCATGAGCGTGATTGGCAGGAAGGGATATGGCACGGAAAGCCGCACATTCGCCGTGGGGTACGCGCGCGATCTGGGCAATGGTCGGGCCGACGTGACCCAGTGGGCGACCGCGTTCGTCGCCAAGCGCAATCGCTACAAGATCGTATCAGATGCCCAACAGAGCATCCTCTCCGCGGCCCAGCCGAACGAGTCGGTAGACGGGGTGATTCGCAATGGGCCTAAGGCGGAGTTTGACGTCGAGATTCCGGTATACTCCAAACGTCAGTTTCTACATCGTGGGGTCTGGGAGCTTGCGACACCTGTGGTGAGCGTTCAGGGCGGTACCTATACGGTGAAAAGCGACCTTGAGCTTCTGGACGTAATACTGTGGCAAGGGGGAAAACTGCAGAGGACCAGTAAAAATGGTAACATTTTTTCCGGCGCACGCGCGATCGATTACTACGGTCACACTCGAATCGCTAACGGCAAAGACGTGACCGAGATTCCGCACTTGGAGCTTTTAGCGGTAGCGGTGGACGGGCTTGAAATCTCTGGCCAGAGAGAGGAACTTCCGCCGCTTACGGATGGGCAGCAGCATGTATTCGTCTCGGTCCTGGCGCCTGATTCGTTGTCGCCGGCGCGGACGTTCGGGGACTATCGCGGGGTGATCACATTTCACTGTATTGCACAGGTAGCCGGGGACGTAGAGGAGTAACGGATGACGGAAATGGGCGAAAACAGGAAACTTGCGATTGAGGTCCATGACCTTCGGCATTCCTACAAGAAGCACCAGGCGCTCTCCGGGGTTTCCTTTCAGATCCATGAGGGCTCTGTGCATGGCTTTGTCGGGCCCAATGGCGCTGGCAAAACCACCACCCTAAAAATCTTGGCGACGCTGCTGAAACCGCAGCATGGCAGCGTGCGCGTGTTTGGGCATGACGTGGTTCAGGACTGCAAGCAGGTGCGCCGCATCATTGGCTTCATGCCCGACCATTTTAGTATGTATCGGCAGATGACTGTGTTCGAGTACCTGGATTTTTTCGGCGCTGCGTATGGGCTGAATATGGATCAGCGTAACGCGGTGATTAAGGATGTGCTTGAGTTGACGGACATGTACGAGCGGCGGGATGATCTGATCAAGGGACTGTCTCGCGGTATGGAGCAGCGTGTGAGCCTAGCTCGCGTTCTGGTGCATGACCCGAAGGTGCTGTTTTTGGATGAGCCGGCATCTGGGCTCGATCCGCGCGCCCGGATCGAGTTGATGGACATCCTCACGACTTTGCGCGAAATGGGGAAAACTGTCTTCATCAGTTCCCACATTCTCAGCGAGCTTGGCGACCTGTGCGACAGCTTCACGATCATTGATCGCGGTGAAACCAAGTACTGCGGTCCTCGTGCTGGCCTGCGGGCACTCCGTGGGAATGCGACCTATATTTTGGAGGCGACAGGGCACGCCGACGAGATCAGGGAACAGCTTGAGGCACTCGAAGGGATCGATTCGGTTAAGGTCTTGGAGAACCACGCGCAGTTTCGGATTCGCTTTGACGATCGATCGGCGGACACGAATGCGATCCTGAGTACAGCGATTGCCGCTGGCGCGACCATTGTCAGCTTTGCGCCAGACGCTGCCGAACTACAACGCGCGTTTATGGACCTTACCAGCCCGGGTGTGCGCGAGAGTTGAGCCGCCGACGAATAATGGAGCGCAGCTCCTCGCCTAGTCCTCTTTGCGCACATCCAATTCGGGCGTATTTCCCACTACGGCCAGCTCTCCGTCAAAAACGCTGAGAAGCTGCTCCAGGCGATTTCGGCGCTGGACAACAGCGACTCCATCCCTACTGGCAGTATGCTTTTCTGAGTTGCGGCGACCTGCGCGAAGGCTTCGCCCGGGTGCGCTGCCCAGATTGTGGCCACAGCCTGTTCGTCGCATTTTCCTGTAAGCAGCGCGGCATCTGCCCAAGCTGCCATCAAAAACGTATGCTGGTCACCGCCATCAATATCGCAGAGAACGTCGCAGACCCTCAAACGAGATGTACCGGATCTCGGTGAAGACTGGATCTTGCTTGGAAAGAACAAGGCATTCGCCATGGACGTCCTTGGTGATCGGGGCTTGGCTGATTTGCTAAGACATGCACCAAATGAATTCAGAATAATTGTTGGCGGACGAAGTGTGAAGATATTGGCGGGATTTTCTTGGAGTCATGCGGAGACTGATACGCCATCGGATGTTTTCATTCTCGCTAAAGGAATCGTAACAGAAACACAGAGGTTAGCGTGGATGATCAATGTGGCGCGGGCCATATTAAATGCCTTGCACAAAGCCAACTGCATTGAGCCGTAAGAAAGTCAGGCAAGGTAGGTAACAATCGCATTGAGCATACTCTTCAAACTGCGCTTCGCGCGCAAACGTGCTAGGCTCCAGTCAAAACGACTCAAGTTCGTAGTTCGGCGAAAGAAATGAAAAAAGAAACTAAGAGAATCATCTTTGCCTTCGCTCTAGCGCCGCTCGCAGTGATCTTAGTTAACACTGGCTTCTCGGTATATTTTTTCATCGAGTCCTTTTTTGAGCCTCCACCTTCTCCAGATGCTCTTGTTTGGCCAGACCCGAAAAAGCCGTGGGAGTTCGTCTTTTTGTTTTCGCTCTATGGTGTTCCGATTGCACATCTTACATTGCCCATTATCTGGTATCCGCTTTACGGGTTATTAAAAACAAGAAAGAAAGTGAATAGCATCAGCATTATCTTGCTTGCTGCCGCCTGCTCAATACCGGCCATTGTCTTCTTTGGTCGACCACATTCGTTTGGCAGCATCGCAGTTTTTCTTATACCACACGGGCTTGCTGTCTCATTTGCATTCCTCTGGCTATCGGGCCTTAAATTAACCAATCAAGCCGAACCAGACCCAGTGGGCAACGGCTGAGGCCGCGTCCATGCTCTACGTTCGATGAGATAAAGACGAAACAGATCTTCGGAAAACTACTGACGATTCTCGGGTTCAAGCGAAAGAAGCCGACGGCCAAGCCCGGACGCATTGCACGTTGCTGTGAGCATTACACCTTCCCATCCGCTATCGTATCAACATTAGGGGAAAAGGAATTTCCTATCAGTTAGTGGCAGGCGGGCCTCGAGGCTTACCGCCATACTGGCGGGGTCAACTTTTACCAGAATGTCGTCGGGCAGATACTGACGGGCGTCCCAGGCCATCATGTTGCGGATGGGGTCGTCTGTGAGCGCTTCCAAGCCCCGAAACTGGGCGTTGCGAACTCCGCAAATCAGTTATCAGTTGCTAAAGTCCGAATACCTTGCCCTTTTCGATCATCTCTGAGACGTTGTCTGGGGTCACCAGTAGATAGCGCGAGTCGAAGGCAGCTTGGGGATCTTTGGGAAGCTCTTCGCCGTAGGATCCGGTCGGATTCACGGCCATGGCTGCCACGATGGTCCCATTCTTGATATCGTCCCCCATTCCCACCAACATCTGGCCCAACATGACCACCTTGGCCGGAGAATCTCCCTGCAGGCATTTCAAGGTGCGCCATTCAGCTGGGGGAGCACCGAGAAAGATGATCATCGTTGTGGTTGGGTACTTCGCCACAGCTTCTTCGTATTGGGCGAATGAAGGTGACATCGCCGCGGCAATCTCTTCGATTGTTGGCTTCTTGTCCAGGCCTGTGGCCACGACAGTGAAGTCCTCCACATGGAGTATCTCAACCTTCCCGTCCAAGGCAGCAATCAGTACTCCTCCAGGCGCGGCTCCCAACAGAGCTTCCCTCATGCCTGCTCCTTTTACCTGCGTCATCTGGCGGATGGGACCGCTCGGGTCAAACACGACTGCTTTGCTGTCTGGATGTGTGGTTTGCAGATAGTCTGCGATATACTGGTACGCAACTGTACGGGCTTTAGCTTCGCGTTGGGTCAATTCTTGCATTTCTTCTATTCCGGCGCTGGCTGCTCGCTTCATCCCAAAAACACCACCAATAATGAGCAACATCATGCCCAGTCCCGCTAGGCCCAGTAGCCAGCCCCAAAGCTGCCGCTTGGCTATCGCGAAATAGAAACCAAGAATGGTACAGGCGACGCAGCCCAAGCAAAAAATTACTGCAGCGATCATGACCGCAACACTAATGCCATTGTGCCCTCCATACTAAATCCCTCTCTTGTGGTATTTTTCCTATGCCTTTCTTAAATTGACTCCGGTGTTGGAAAGCGCTACCTCAGAAAAAGAATCATGAGCGAAAAATTAACCGCGCTCGTGATCGGTTAATGATTCTCGTTCCGCGGGAAAGCAGCGACGTATCGGATCGACGATGCGGTCGATGGACATCGCACCGCAGGTAAAGATATCGATCGCGGCATAGCCTTCGGCTGGCCAGGTGTGAACGCTGATGTGTGACTCCGCCAGCATCAAAAAGCCGGTGAGGCCCTCGGGTTTAAACTCATGAAATCGGGTATGGAGGATCGTCGCACCAGCCGCTCGTGCACCTTCTTCGAGGCAGGACTTCCAGGCATCGGCATCATTGAGTGAGGCGCGGTCGGCGACCCAGATGTCGAACAGGATGTGGCGTCGCGCAGCCATCAGCGCCAGTTCCGCGAGGCGGCTTCGTAGTAACTCAAGACCGCTGTCCGATCGAGGGTCGAGATGTTCACTTCGATTTTCGCAGTATCGGCCGGAAAACTCAGGCCAGCCTGAAAGGTGGCGGCGTTCAGAAATTTCACGGGGACCGTCGGCGCATAGTTCTGTGGTTCAAGAGGTGCTTTGGCGGCCAGGACGAACCCCCAGTTGCCGAAGGAGGGCACTTGAACGTGGAACGGGGTGACCGCCAGGCCAGTCTGACGGATGGTCTCGACAATCGACCAGTAGGCGTGACGGGCAAAGAACGGCGACGTGGCCTGCACTGCGATCACGCCGCCCGGCGCCAGACGCCGCTGCAGGAGCTGGTAGAATACGCCGCTGTAGAGTTTGCAGAGCGCTTCGTTGCGGGGATCGGGAAGATCACTGAGAATGACGTCATAGTACTCGTTGGTCTCGGCGACATGGTTAAAGGCATCGGCGTTGATGATGGTGACACGCGGGGCTGACAGCGCGTTGTCGTTTGCCTCGCGAAGCAGATGATGGTCCTGGCCGAGGCGGGTCACGGCGGGGTCGATGTCTACCAGGGTGATCGCTTGGACCGTCTCGTGCTTGAGCACTTGGCGGACAGCCAGGCCGTCGCCGCCGCCAAGAATGAGGACGCGGCGCGGGCTGGTTGCCAGTGACATGGCCGGATGAACGAGCGCCTCGTGGTAGCGATATTCATCGAGCAGACTGAATTGGAGCGAGCCATCCAGGAATAGGCGCAGGTCGTTTTTGTAGCGGGTCATGATGATTTTCTGGTACGACGTCTGCTCTGAGTAGACGATGCGGTCGCTATAGAGGTTGCGCTCGTAGAAGCTGCTGAGACTACTGGCGCGCACCAGGCCTGCGATGAGCAGAACGGCCGCAATTCCAACCAAGCAGATTGAGCGGCGCCAAGAGGGCAGGCGATCGCGAAACACCGCGACCACCGCACCGGCAACCAGTAGATTCAACAGGCCCGTAGCAAAGGCAGTGCCCAACAGTCCGAGCACCGGCAGCAGCACCAGGGGAAACAGCAGTGAGCCGATGAGCGCGCCGAGGTAGTCGACGCTGAGGATGTGGGCAAGGTGATCTTTGAGCGGGCCTCGCTCGCTGACCAGGCGCGTGAGCAGTGGAATCTCAAGTCCCATGCAGCCGCCAATGATCAGAATGGCTGCGAACATCGCAATGTAAAAGTAGCTGGTAAAGGCGAAGATACCCATCAGCAAAGCGGCGGCACCGCCGCCGCAGATACCGGTCACGACTTCGACCGTGACGAAGACCCCCAGCACGTCCCGTTGCACAAAGCGCGACAGGTAGCTGCCGACCCCCATCGCGAAGAGGAACGAGCCGATCGTGATCGAGAAGTGGGTGACGCTGCTCCCCAGTAGATAGGAGGAAAGCGTCCCGATGATCAGCTCATAGACCAACCCGCAGATCGAGATGACCCACACTGAGACCAGCAACAGCGAAATTTGGCGTCGACTCAGGGGCTCTGGTTTGGGAGTCTCTGACGGGGTGCTCATCGCAGGGGAGCGGATGTCCTCATTTCATTGCGGCGGCGATGATGATGCCGATGCCAATGAATACGCCGGCCATCATCACCCCAATTGAAGTGTTCTGGTCCACTGCCAGTTCCTTGCGTAAGTCTAGCTTCAGAACTTTGTCGAACAGCACATAGCCAGCCATAAACAGGACCAGGCCGATGAGTCCATAAATCAAGGTTGAGGCTATGGCCGCGCCCGACAGGTCGTCTGCGGCCGTGGATTGGGCTTGCATCATGGGGACTGCCAACAGGCAGAAGGCGACCCAGTTTCTTACTTGCTTGAACATGAGGATGTCTCCGTTATGTGTTGAAAAGTTGAAGGTGCGGGGTGCATTATTTTCCCCCGCGGTAGCCACGGCCGCTGAACCACGGGCCGAAAACGCTTTGGTTCCGTACGCTCTGCTGGACGGAGCGGTCCAGTCGGTTCAAGCCGACTCCAGTCCGGGAGGCGAAGGTTGACGCGCCCAGGCCACCAGCCATCACTCCCACGGCTAGCCAACGAAATAGTGTGCTCACAGCATGCCCTCCTTAATCGCTTTCAAGTTCAATTTTGATGCCGCCCGTGATCAGCAGGCCGAGCAAGCAGAAGATGCAGAAGATGACAAAGTAGCGAGTCATCCAGATACCGGACTTGACCGTAATCGTCACCGGCAGCTTGGCAATGCCCCGCGATGCCTCGAGCTCTGCCAGCAAAGTCAGCGGCCCATTCTCGGTTGGGACAAAATAGCAATTTCCCGAGTAGTCGGATTCGTCCCACGCTCCCTCTGAGTCGCGGCCAGACTCGTGCCATGTCTCAGCGCCGCCCAAGTAGTAGCGCGTTCCGTCTGCAGCCACTGCCTCCAGTTGGATCACAGCCCAGGCGCCGGCAGGCATTCTCCCTGACTTAATCTTGATTTGGTGCGGGCGACCGGCTGCCTTCACGTCTATCTGCGGAAACGCGTGGGCCACGCCAGTCGGGACAGTGGCTGCTTCGTGGTATATCCGCTCGCCAGCAGTCAAGCTGTAGATAGTCCCGCCGATCCCTGCGACCAGCAGGCACCAGAGCACGGCCTTGGAAAGCCAGACCGCAGCTGGCGCTGCTCCCTTTCCGCCGGGCCCGTAGCCCGTCGCGCCAGCGGCCTCCATCGCCTTGACCAGGTCCTCGTTGCCCAAGGCGCGCCAGACGTCCAGCTCTCGCAGTGGCGTGACTTTGAACAGTTCGATCTCATTTTCCGTGTATTCGACGCTGTATTGGTTGGAGCCCTTGGCGGCTTCGATGTAGCGGAATGAATCACCGAGCTTGGCCCGCCAGGTCAGTTCGCCGTCGATGCCGCTGATGCTGGCCTGGCCGCGTTCTGTGATCTTGGCTGCGCCATCAGGCGTGGGTAATGTCCGGTCGGTCGCCGGGTCGAATCCCTCCGTGGCTGGGATCGGCTCGGACAGCGTGAAGCCTTTTTCTGGTTCGTAGCAGAGCCAGAGTACTGCCCCGTCGCTCTGGTTGACGAGCAACCATTCTTCCCAGCGGTAGACCTCGCCGTCGCTGTACTCCTTGAGCCGTAGCCAGCCGACCACCAGGTACGGCTTTCCGTCCAGGCTGGCGGTCATCCCCGGGCTGATGGGCTGGCATGGTTTGACGTTCCGCTTCTTGCCGACCACCTTGGCCTGGTCGGCACTCAGGTCCACCACGCTACCACAGAAGCGACAGACCAGCGTGTTCGAGACCTCGCATTGCAGCTTTACACCGCCCCCGCACTGCGGGCACTGCAGGACCTGAACTTGCGCCTTTTCCTCTGGTGCGAATGGATCCACGTCGGCGGTTGCTTCGCCAGCCAGGATCGCCAGTTGATGCACTGCCCAGCGATTGTCGGTGCCGAGTGCGGCTGCCTTGCTCAGGCAGGTGCGCTTGTCCTCCTCATTGCCGCAGACCTGAGCCAGCCACATCCAGGCCAGTTCATGATCAGGATCTTTATCGACGACCTCCTGAAGAATCCGAAATGCTGCGTCATTATGCCCCTGACGCGCAGCACGCATTCCGTTCTCGAAATTCTCTTGGAGAGCCTCATCCATCTTAGGACCAGACCTCTTCTTTCACCGTCAGTTCATCACGCGACACCAAGTAGCCGACGCTTAACTCTACCTCGTAGCCAGCGTACTCAAGGCTGACCTTCTTATCGCCAGCGGTGCCGTCCACATACATGATTGGCTCGCCAGGTACGACTGGAAATCCGACTTGGCCCTGGACGCCGACAATCTGCGCTGAACCCTTCTCCGTGACGGTCATGCTTTGCTCACCAATTTGGATCGTTGCCCCGGCTCTGGCCCTTCGGTAAGGCGGTGCGTCTGCCGTAACAGCGGTGCGGTCGAAATAGGTAAACACGCCTGCGTCTTCTTGGAGCCAGCCTGATTCGCCGTTCTCAAAGCTCAAGAACCACTCGTCCCACTGGCCGTCTCCGTAGCTGTAGCGCAGCCGTCCGATGGCGCTAAAGAGGCGGCCTTTCAGGGTGCCGCGGGCATCCAGGTAGAACATGCTCGGCATGGGTGTAAGCGCCGCCACGCAGCCGCTGGCTGTAAGTGTATCATCTACCAGTACCGAGACATTTGCGCAGAAATCACAGGCGACAACTCGCACGAAGCGGTTTTTTACTGGGAGTGGGGCACCGCAGGTCGGGCAACGATAGTCGTCATTCCACATAGGTATGTCACTCGACTGAGAGCAGCTCGCAAAAATCGCACTTGGGACGAAATGGAGCGGGTAGAGGGAATCGAACCCTCACAACCAGCTTGGAAGGCTGGGGCTCTACCGTTGAGCTACACCCGCATCATCAAGCGACGAAACGATACGATAGCGGATCATTTGTAAATCGCCAGCGACAACGTCGAAGGGATCCGAAGGACTTGCAATCACCGTGCTGGAAAGCAGGTTATGACATTACGATTTAAGCGGGAGATTTCGGCCGATGTCCAGACAAATCCTGATGATAAGCTTCCTCCTTGCAGCCTTTGCTGTGGGCGCCGCAGAAATGACGCTGGAAGGCATTGCGGGGAAATGGAAGCTGCAGCAGCAGAAGCCGTCAAAAGCCCAGCTTTGGATTGAACAGCAGCGTCTACAGGGCGGCTCTGAGGAGTACTTGCAACAGTTGCAGGCACGGATCGAGGTGATCGAAGGGCAACTGACGCGTGATGCAGAGATTATTGAGATCCAGGGCACGGAGCTGACGGTGCATCGGTTCGATAGCGCGTTTCGCTTTCCGATGAAGGAAAGCCGCCGTTTCTTCCTGCAGGAAAACGCGATGGTTTTTGCCGATGGTGGGCCGAAGCGGCTGGTGAAACTGGGCAAGACCACCATGCTGCACGTGGTCGATGCGGACTCCGCAACCAAGACACCAAAGATTCGCTACCTGTATCGTCGCGTAGCAGGGGAGCAGCCACCTGCCCCTGAGCCGAAGCCGCAGGTTATGCCCGTCCCCGAGCCAGTTGCCGTCCCCGAGCCCGAGCCGGAACCAGTGGTATTGCCGGAGCCGATCGCTCCAGAAGACCTGAGCTTGCCGCCGGTGAAAGAAGAGTTTCAGATTCTTGCGGATGCGCCACCGGCGTTCGAAGTGCCCCCAGCCATTGTGGATGATCCGCTGCCAGATGCGGCGATCCCGAATGTGCCCGCTCAAGATGACTTTGAGCTCCCAGATCCCTTGGCCGAGCTGCCGCCGCCGGAGCCACTGGCAATCGATCGCCCAGAACCCGCAGCGCCGCCAGCCACCGCGAAAGAGCGCGAGTCCTGGACTCGCAAATCAATCAGCGCGATGGCCGAGTCGGAGTTTCCTGATGACATCGGCCTGCACTGGGAAGTGATCAACTTCTCCGAACGCGATGGCTACTCCTTTGTCGAGGTGGCACCACGTCCAGCTGTCATGTCGTATGACCGGTTCGTGTTTGCGATTTCGTTTGCCGTTGGTGTGCCGAAGAGTCCAGCTGCCACCTACGCGTTCGAAGCAGGTGCCTACTCGCTGCTGAGCACCGCACCCAATGTAGAGGACGGGGCATTCCCCGATATCCTGCGTCTCTGGTAGCCACGCGCTACGCGATCTGGCCGTGCCGTAGCCAGAGGCGACCGTTGCTGAAGCCCCAGTGCACCATGCCGTTGGGAAGCTCAATGTAGGTATAGGTGCGCTGAAGTGGCTCGTGCCACCAGGCGGTCGCAAGACGCCACTGGCCCAAGATACGCCCGCGGGGTTGAACCATCGGCTGCGGAGTTGTCTCGACGCGCCGGACCAAGCAGGGGACGCCGTCTTGGGGCTTGGGGGCCTGCAGTTGAGCAAACTCCTGCCAGCATACCTGGAGCTCGGGCTGATGGCTATCTTGCGGAATTGCATGCTGGACGCAGGCCTCGCCAAACTGAGCGCGAATCTCGGCCAATGCCTCGGCTGCCTGGTCCTGATCACGGGGGCTATGCTCGGCGAAGAGTAGCAGTTGCTCTGCTTCTCGCGGGACGTCCTCGGTCTCTAGCTGCAGTGTGGTGATCGCGGTCTCGCAGGACACCGTGGCTACGCGCAGCCGCAGCAAGAGCAGCAATTGCGGCAGGCTGACGGTGGGGCCCGCAGGCTGAATCGTGACTGTCTGCTCCTCGTTGTCCTCGAACGTAAGGTGCAGGACGACCCGTCGCACGGCTAGGGACCGGCGCGTACAACGCTCGAGGTGCGAAGTCAGCATCTCCTCGCAGTTGGCCAAGATCTGCTGCTCGTTATCGATGGGCGGGCTGAAGTCGCACCGCTGCACAGTCGGCGCCATCAGCGGGACCGGCTGGAGCGGGAGATAGAGCATGTCGGCCAGGCGCTGATGCCAGCGTTGGGCATCGCGTCCGAGTCGTCGGCGCAATTCTCCGGCAGGGATCGCCAGCAACTCGGCCACAGTCCTAACCCCGAGCTTATCCAGAATGCGGGTGGCGGCTTTGCCCAAGGCCAGCGCGGACAGCGGGACCCGGCCCGTGGCGTTCTGCTCTGCCTCCACGTTGACAAAGGCAAAAGCACCAGACCAGCTATGGGCGATGGCATAGGTCCCGTAGCGGCTGAAACCAGCCACCACTGTGGCCCGATACCCCAGCAGGTCCAGGCCGCTCTGCACCGCCCGGCTCCACTGCAGCGGCGAGTCATACAGGCGCTCAAAGCCGGCACAGCGCAGCCAGAAAACACCTGGCTCTCCAGCTGGCTCGACATCCGGACTGAACTCCTGCAGCAGCTCGATCAGCTCACGCCTCGCCTCGGTATCTTGCGAGGGATCAATCGCTCCGGCACGCAGGCCCGGCACCAATGCCAGCGCCGCTGCATAGCGCATGCCCGCCTTGAGCCCAAGTTGCCCGGCGCTCTGGTTGAGTTGCAGAATTGCCCCGGCGGCCTGCTGGCGGTCGACCACGACTACGGGATCGCCTGCCCAGCCGGGATGCCCGCGCAACAGCTGCTGTAGGGAAAAGGCAGGAAGTCTAATGCAGGCCAGTCGATCCATGTACCGTCACCGTATGAATCGGGCTTTCTGGGCGATCCGCGTCGCAGACTTGGATGCAAAACCTACCGTTAGGGAGTGCCTGCCGCTCGGTGCGCACTTGCACGTGGGCAAGTCGCCATCCGGGGCCACTGCCGCTGTCCTTTTGCGGAGTCAGCAACACGATCACCACCTGATGGCGTTTTGCGGAGTCCGCAAGCCGTTTTGCCGGGGCTACGGCCAGGTGCTGATCACACTCCACAATCAGCGTGCTGAAGGCTCCAGAGCAGGCCAGGGTCTCGGTCGCTTGCAGCCGGGCCAGCGGCTCGTCAAGCATCACAAATGGCAACGCCGCCGGGTCGATCCCCCAGCGGTAGAGATCAGGCGGATGCACGCCCGAAGCGGCTGGTCGAATCCAGGCGCAGAATTGATGGGCCTGCTGCGTCTCGGTGACCAACTCGGCCGCGAGCGCATAGGCAGCGGAGTGGCCACCCCAGCTTAGTTGCACCAGGCTGCCGCACAGTGCCTTAAGTGTCCACGTGACGGCACGCGACGGCAGCTCGCTGGCCCGTCGCAGGCTGTTATGTGGCAGCAAACGCTGTAATTCGGCAATGTCCACACGGACCCCTACGGTATTTAGTTTATACGAAATAATATTAGCATATCAGCAGCATTGCAAGCTCCTTCCGCGCGAACGACTACAGTTCTCGGATTCTGTTGAATTCACCCCTGCCTGAACAGACCATGGCGAAACGTCGCAGCCGCACAAAACGAAAGACTATCGGCACCGAAGCCGAAGCGCCGGACTGGCTTGTCGCCGGTCAGATTGCGCTGGGCTGTCTGCTGCTCTACAGCATGACGCTGTGGTTTGGGTTTTCGCCACTGGATGATTTTGACCTGATCGCGCGGCGGCTGGAGGATCTTGGGAACTGGGCCAATCTCGGGGATTCGTTCACAAATTCGATTTTCACCAAGGCGTATTATCGGCCGTTGCTGACCTTATCCTTTCGCTTTGATGCGATTGTGGGTGGGGGTAGTACCGCGATGTTTCACTTTACGAACGTCGTCCTGCACGGGGTCTGCATGGGCTTGCTCTATGCCGCATTGGTTTCGTTTGGCTTGAGCCGCAAGGCGGCGTTGCTGTGGACGGCCCTGGCGGCAGCACACCCTATTCATGTACATGCCGTGGCCTGGATTCCAGGACGAAACGACACGATGCAGGCCGCGCTGGCGCTCGGCCTCTGGCTGACTCTGAATCACTGGCGGAACAAGGGGCATGATGCGTGGCTGGTTCCGCACTTCATCCTCTTCGTGCTGGCGTTGCTGACCAAGGAAAGCGCGATTCTGCTGCCGTTTCTGCTGTTGGCTGCGGACTGGCTGGTGCATCGCGATAAACAGTCGCTGCCGTACGTGAAACTTGTGGTCGGCTGGACCGTGCTGATCGTGCTCTGGCTGCGAATGCGTGGGGCGTACGCGACGGATCCGAATTTTCAATGGGAGCTGCTGGATAAAATGCAGCTGATTCTGGCCACCCTCGAGGCATTTACGGTCTACATCGGCAAGTACTTTCTACCGTTCAACCTCGGCATCATGCCCTATCCGCAGGATCAAACGCTGATCTTTGGTATGATCGCGATCGTGGTGCTGGCGCTGCTGCTTTGGCGTTGCGGAGTTCGCAACTGGCTGGTGGTGGGATTTGGTGTGATCTGGGTGGGCGGGACGTTGCTGTTACCGACGGTGTCGGGGGCCTTGGGCACGACGACCGGGGGAGACATGGAGCATCGCATGTACCTGGGGACGTTGGGCATGATCCTTATTCTGACCCAACTGAAACTGCCCGAGACCATTTCAGAGAAGCTGGTCCCGCAGGTGGCTGTAGGAGTGGCGGTATCATTTGCCATTCTGTCACTGGTGCGCATGCCCGTGTATCGCACGCAGCTGAGTTTTGCGGACTCCGCAGTCCAGACCTCGCCGGGCACGTACTTCACCTATCTGATCCGGGGGCGGGTGCATCGTCGGGAAGGCCGTCGAGAGGAGGCGCTGGGGGACTTTGAAAAGGCCGTTTCGTTATCGAAGGGCTCGGCTAGCATCTACCTGAGTATGGGCTTGCTGCACACGGAGATGAAACAGCTGGATAAGGCCATGGACGTTTACACGCGCGGGATCCAGGCGGATGCCAGACAGCAGGGAGACCACATCGTGCATTCTCTGAACGGCTGTCGGCTGGCCTTGAACCGTGGATCGCTCCACTTCCAGGCTGGAGATTATGACAAGGCCTTTGCGGACTATCAGCTTGTGGTGAGCAGCTGGCAGGATTGTGGTCCGGCCTGGTTCGGGATGGGGCTGGTGCATCAGATGCGCAAGGAAGATGCGAAAGCGCTGAAGCTCTATCGTCACGCGGCTGCACTGGGCGATGAGTCCGCGCAGAAGAAGCTCGCCTCCATGCGGATCGTTCCGAAGTGATGGACGAGACCTACGCATATCGATTTGGCGGGATTGAGCGCTTGTATTCAGCAGAGGATTTGGCCTGGCTTGGGCAGGCGCACATCGCCGTGGTGGGCGTGGGCGGCGTGGGAGCCTGGACCGTAGAGGCGCTGGCGCGCAGCGGCGTCGGCACGCTCACCCTGATCGACTGGGACGACATCTGCATCACCAACGTGAACCGCCAGCTGCACGCGCTGGATGGCACGTTGGGAAAAGCCAAGGTGGATGTGTTGGCCGAGCGGGTTCGAGCGATAAATCCGTCCTGCACCTGCCACGCGGTACGTGCGTTTTACACGAAGGAGAATGCGGAAGAACTGCTGGGGCAGGGCTTTGATTGCGTGGTCGATGCCATCGATGGAGTTTCCGCCAAGTGTCATCTGATTGCCAGCTGCCGGCAGCGCAGAATTCGTATCGTGACCGTGGGGGGCGCAGGCGGTAGAATCGATCCGACGCGCATCGAGACCGCAGATCTCAGTCGGGCCTACAAGGACCCGCTGCTGGCCTATGTGCGTAAAAAATTACGACAAAAGTATGAATTTCCACGTGACACCCGGAAACGGTTTCGGGTGGACTGTGTGTTTTCCCCGGAAGAGATCCGGTTGCCTCCGGCCTGTGAGCCCAGTGAGAACATGCGGCTGGACTGTGCGAGTGGCTATGGTGCCGCGACGTTCGTGACTGGGACCTTTGGCTTTGTCGCTGCGGCCCGGGCGCTGGAACGCGTGCTCACGCGAAAGCGAGCTACGAGCGAACGACAACTTGCAGCTGAGGAGAATCTCAGCCAGAGTACGAGGTTGAACGCCACGCAGCACGGCTGCAATCATCCCCGACTGATACTATGATAAAAGCGGATACCTTTCCCGTGATTCGGTTACGCAGCAGATCGTTTACCCTCATTGAATTACTAGTGGTAATCACGATTATTGCGATCCTTGCAGCACTTCTTTTGCCAGCACTCTCAAGAGCTAGAGATAGCTCCAGGAACAGTGTCTGCATGAACAATCTGAAGCAGATTGGCTTATTCGCGGCCATGTATACGGCAGATAACGTGTCTCACTATCCAACCCAGAGCAAGTACGGGGGAAGCAGCTGGGACGATAAATTCAGCGCCTATGACGGCCGCGTGCTCACAGATGCCGAGATTGCCGAGCCGGCACTGCTGGCATCGGCACTCGGCCGGGACCATGGCCGCAGCTACCGTTGCCCGTCAGACACCGCCGAGCCAAACGATGACAGGTACATTCGCAAGACCTATTCTCCTACCCAAATGTACGTGTACAACACGCATACAGAGGGACCGGGAACTACCGCTGCATTCCTAGGAATCGTGGGCTTTGATCACAACGTAATATCCGGGCGCTACCCATGGGACAGGCTTGCCAGGCAAATGGCTGACATCAATAATCCCGCCCGCAGTATTGCTTTCACCGAGGATGTGTGGGCGAGCTCTTATTTGGGGAATTCATCCAACTGGGATATGATCAATGCCTCCGACATTTATTCTGATCAGCCTCATCATTTGAA
>Ga0115566_10000417_pt1 | contig 36763 bp, 31 predicted proteins | sample COGITO_mtgs_1204_3_FD_87173 | JGI IMG/M metagenome (GOLD analysis project Ga0115566, IMG submission 87173) | Pelagic marine microbial communities from North Sea - COGITO_mtgs_120405 | ecosystem: Environmental > Aquatic > Marine > Epipelagic | place: Germany:Helgoland, sampling site Kabeltonne...
ACTCATTCATAACACCAGAAAATTTTTTAGTGAGTCGTTGAGTGAAGAAGAAGTTTGTGCCACTGCATTGCTTGAAGGGGTTCGTGAGGACACGAACTCATTCACACGAACTCATTCGCACGAACCTATTCAACCGAAACAATTCACAACTCCATTCTCCCACCTTTTCCACATCGCTTGTTGCGCTGTTTTTATAATATAACTTTGCCCAATTTTAAGAATGTATGCCTAAAGACTCCAGTATAAAACACGTCCTCATCATAGGCAGTGGACCCATCATCATCGGACAAGCATGTGAATTTGATTACAGCGGTAGCCAAGCAGCTCAAAGTTTGCGAGAAGAAGGAATAGAAGTTTCACTTATCAACTCTAATCCCGCAACGATAATGACAGATCCTTCTATGGCTGAGCACATTTACTTGCTGCCTATGACCGTAGAAAGTATCGAACAAATACTTATCGAGCAGCCTTCCATTACGCATGTATTGCCTACAATGGGTGGTCAAACAGCTTTAAACCTAGCTATAGAAGCAGATGAAATTGGACTATGGAATAATCACAATGTAAAGATAATAGGTGTAGATATTGCGGCTATTGAGAAAACAGAAAATCGTGATCTTTTTCGCTCGTTTATGATTGAGCTTGGTATTCCTTTAGCCACTTCAAGAATAGCGAACTCATATCTCGAAGCTAAGGAAGTTGCCCAAACTATTGGTTATCCTTTGGTAATACGTCCATCCTTTACTATGGGTGGTTATGGTGGAGGTTTTGTACATACAAAAGATGACTTTGATGAAGCGGTAAAGCAAGGATTAGAAGCTTCTCCTACTCATGAAGTGCTCGTAGAGCAAGCCGTTTTAGGTTGGAAGGAATACGAATTAGAATTATTACGTGACGCCAACAATAACATCGCAGTAATCTGTACCATCGAAAACTTTGATCCCATGGGTATTCATACAGGCGAGAGTATTACGGTGGCGCCTGCACTTACTTTAAGCGACACCTGTTTTCAGCAAATGCGAGATATGGCGTTTGACATGATGCGCAATTTGGGGACTTTTGCCGGCGGCTGTAATGTACAGTTCTCAGTAAACCCAGAAAACGAAGACATTATTGCCATTGAAATTAATCCCCGCGTTTCTCGTAGCTCTGCGCTTGCTTCCAAAGCAACTGGTTACCCAATTGCCAAAATCGCTTCTAAACTTGCCTTAGGTTATTACCTAGACGAATTAAAAAATCCAGTTACCAAAACAACATCAGCATTCTTCGAGCCAAGTATAGACTACACTATCGTTAAAATACCGCGTTGGGATTTTGCTAAATTTAAAGGTGCGGATACCACGCTAGGCTTACAAATGAAGTCCGTAGGCGAAGTAATGAGTATAGGTAGAAGCTTTCAGGAGGCTTTACAAAAAGCATGTCAATCCCTAGAAATCAAACGATTAGGTTTGGGTTCTGACGGTTACGAGCTAAAAAATCTCGATCAAATATTACACAGCCTGGCGAATCCAAGTTGGGACAGGGTCTTCCATTTAAAAGATGCGATGGCGCTTGGAGTGCCTATTACCAGTATTCAAAAAATTACGAATATAGACCGTTGGTTCCTGGAGCAAATCTATGAACTGGTAAAAATGGACCGTGAAATTAAAAAATACACCCTCGATAATATCGATGCAGATGTATTGCGTCTTGCGAAACAGAAAGGATTTGCAGATGCTCAAATTGCCCATTTACTCGGCGGAGGAATTACCGACATGGATGTACATGCCAAACGAACTGCGCTAGGCATACATCGGGTATATAAAATGGTGGATACGTGTTCTGCAGAGTTTAGCTCGCCAACCAACTATATGTATTCTACTTTTGATGGAGAATGCGAAAGTAAAATATCCGATAAAAAGAAAATTATCGTAATCGGTTCTGGGCCCAATAGAATTGGACAAGGCATAGAATTTGACTACAGTTGCGTGCACGGCATTAAAGCCGCTCAAGAATTGGGTTACGAAGCCATAATGGTAAATTGTAATCCCGAAACTGTAAGTACAGACTTTAATACAGCCGATAAATTATATTTTGAACCTATTTTCTGGGAGCATCTCTGGGATATCATTCAACTAGAAAAACCAGTTGGCGTTATTGTGCAACTTGGCGGACAAACGGCACTTAAGCTAAGTGAGCGTATGAGAGATCATGGAGTACGTATTATAGTCACCTCTTTCGAGAATATGGATTTGGCCGAAGACCGAGGATCTTTCTCTAACTTATTAAAAGACTTAAATATTCCTTATCCAAGATTTGGTGTTGCCACTAACGCTTATGAGGCGGTACAAGTAGCCCATGAGGTAGGTTATCCTGTGTTGGTACGCCCTAGCTATGTTTTAGGTGGACAGGGAATGAAAATAGTAATTAATGACGAAGACCTACAAAAAGCAGTTATCGATCTTTTAGGAGATTTACCCGGAAATAAAGTTCTCATAGATCACTTCCTTGACCGCGCCGAAGAATCTGAAAGTGACAGTATTTGTGACGGTGAAGAAGTTTTGATGATTGGCACGATGGAACACATTGAACCAGCAGGAATTCACTCGGGCGATTCGTCAGCAGTTTTGCCTCCGTTTAGCTTATCCGCCAATGTACAGGCTAAAATGGAAGAATACACCAAAAAAATAGCTTTTGCTATGGATGTCCGGGGCTTACTCAACATACAATTTGCTGTGAAAGATGAAGAGGTTTATGTAATAGAGGCAAACCCAAGGGCAAGTAGAACTGTTCCCTTTATTTGCAAAGCACACAAGGTTCCTTATGTCAATATCGCAACTAAAATTATGATAGGTGATCTGAAACTAAAAGATTTTAATGTAACACCCAAACTTGAAGGTTATGCAATTAAACAGCCTGTGTTCTCATTTAACAAATTCCCAAATGTAAATAAGGAACTAGGTCCAGAAATGAAAAGTACAGGTGAAGCAATCCTTTTTGTAAAAGACACGAAAGACCCTGTATTTAGAGAGTTATACAAGCAAAAATCAATGTATTTGAGTAGATAGTGAAGTACCTTTTTCTAGGCTTAATCATATATTGGGTGGTGAAAAGAATTTTTCGCATTACTAACGTTGTGCGACAAAACGAACCACAAAAACAAGATACTACAGTTAATAATTCTCAAAAAACCACTAAAAAAAACGACAAGCATGGTGGTGAGTATGTCGATTACGAAGAAGTAGAATAAGGTCTTCCTTAGAACAACCAGAAGTAATCTTGGTTGTTTATTTTTTGCAATTCGTTAAGTCTCTTTCGCATAACCAACTGATCTTCAGGTGAAGAAATAGCTAGAATCAACTGGCTACTGTCAAAATCTATTTGTTGTTCATCCTCTATTACTAACCCATAAATATCATGTCCTACTTTATTTGGATTATTGGTATACCATTTAAAGGATATTTCTTTTTCCAAAAGCTCTTTTGCCATTTTCTTTCCTTTTATCCCTGCACCCAAAAGCACTAAACATTTAGAAGAATCGTACGCCATTTTTACAAAGTAATGCACTTTAAGAGGAATGTAAGCTATCGGAAAATAGTATTTTTCATTTCTGGATGTACGTGTAGAGCTATCCCTCCAATGATGCACTACGTGTGGCACCCGGACCACCTTGAGTTTGTATTCCATAATACGGAAACACAGATCGTAATCTTCGGGCATTAAGTCAGATTTAAAACCGCCAATAGTTTCAAAATCTAATCGGTGCATTAGCCATGCAGAAGAAGGTATGGGGCACTCTTTAAATACATCCCTCCAAAAATCTCCACTTTCCATGATTTCATTTAACCAGTTGGCGTACTTCAGAAAACCTTCACCTACGGTGTACTCATCGCAGAAATAAGAAACCTTTCCCGTTACAACGGTTCCTATACTTGCCCTCTCCATAAATAGCAGTAGTTTTTCTGCAGGCATTAAATCATCGGAGTCCATTCTATGTATCCACTCTCCCCGAGATAAGCCATACCCTTTTCGTAAGGCCTTCGGTATACCTTCTCCCTCACTATCCACTACGTGAATATTGCTATAATCAGTAGCGTATTTAGACAAGACTTTTGCAGAACCATCGGTGCTTCCATCATTTACCGCAATTAACTCCCAATTCGTATAGGTCTGAGCTAAGATAGAATCAAGGCATGGTTCTAGGTATGTGCCAGCATTTTTTACTGGCATGATTATACTTATCAATTTGGATTCAAATTGTTGCAAGTTTATAAAACAAATTTGAGAATAATACTGTTCCTTTGAAGTAAGGGACTGGTTATTAATTGAAAAATTTACACCGATTACATTTCCGGCTCAACCAATGCGTATAAGAACAGGCCTTAAATTCCAGACTTGTCGGTAATGACGTCCGCCTCGGCGGAAAGAACGTTGGAAGTTCATGACGAAACGGAGGCCAAATCCTATCATTTTTTGAAGTTTTTCAAAAAATCCAGTCCTTTTTTTAGTTCTTAACTAATCACCCCACTCCCTACCAGTACATCTCCACTGTACCATGCCGCAAACTGTCCTTTGGCCACAGAAGACTTCAGTGCATCAAAATGCACTTCTAAGCCATTATCTGTTTTGATAAGTGTGGCTCCAGACAGTGGTTGGCGATAGCGAATACGTATCTCATATCTTTTTGATTCGCCTATGGTAAGCTCGTCTACTTTTTTTAGCCAATGAATATCCTCGTTTTTAATGAGTAGCCCTGGTCTGTGCAAACCTTTATGGTCTTCTCCCTCACCCACATACACCGTATTCGTTTCCGTGTTAATTTGAATAATAAATAACGGATTAACATGGCCGCCTATGTTCAATCCTTTTCGCTGACCAATGGTGTAAAAATGAGCACCATTATGCTCCCCTATTTTTTTACCATCCGATTCTGCAAAGTGATATTCTTCTATGGGTTTTAACTCATTCTTAAAACCGGTCCAGTCTCGAGCGATTTCAATTACATTTCCTTTCTTTTCAGTAAGTTGCTGCTTCAAAAAATCAGGTAATTTTACTTTTCCTATGAAACAAAGTCCTTGACTATCCCGTTTTTCCGCAGTTATTAAATCTTGTTCTTTGGCGATGCGGCGCACCTCACTTTTTTCCAATTCTCCAATAGGAAACAATGCTTTTGCCAATTGTTCCTGATTTATTTGGCATAAGAAATAGCTTTGATCTTTATTGTCATCCTTGCCCGCGAGCAAGTCATATCCCGTATCGCTCTCGGCCTTTCTGCAGTAGTGACCCGTTGCCACATATTCGGCACCCAATTTTACAGCGTGTTTCAAAAAACTGTCAAATTTAATCTCTCTGTTACAGAGTACATCTGGGTTTGGCGTGCGACCACTCTTATACTCTTTGAACATATACGACACTATACGCTCGTAATATTCTTCGCTCAAATCTACGGTATGGAAAGGTATTCCCAGTTTGTCTGCTACCAAAAGTGCATCTTTACTATCTTCTTCCCACGGGCACTCGTCACTTATGGTAACGCCGGTATCATGCCAATTTTTCATAAAAATACCTATTACTTCATGACCTTGTTGTTGTAATAAATAGGCAGCTACCGATGAATCTACCCCGCCTGATAATCCTACTACTACTCTTGCCATGATTTTATATGCTAAAATGCGCTATTTGCGCAACAAATTTAGATAGATAATAAGCGTAGTCCAATTAATTTTTGACATTTGCACTTATCAAATCTTAATATGGGAAAAACAATCGGCGTTTTAGGTGGCGGACAACTGGGTAAAATGTTGTTTGAAGCAGGCTCTCCAATGAATACTTCTTACGTATTTTTAGAAATCAACAATGAATGTCCTGCTTCTTTGGTATGTAAAAATCAGGTGATTGGCTCGCTTCAAGATGAAATTAAAATTAAAGAGTTAGGTGGCTTAAGCGACGTTGTTACGTATGAAATTGAACACGTGAACGTTGAAGCTCTTCTCACACTTGAAAAATCGGGAATACCTGTTTTTCCCAAACCCTCAGTGCTTACTATCATACAAGACAAGGGACTACAAAAGGAATACTACGCAAATAATGGTGTGGCTACGCTAGACTTTTCCCTTGCTACCATAGAAAACCTAGCTGATAAAGTAGCTGCTTGGCCAGAAGATAATTTTGTACTTAAACACCGAAAAGGTGGCTATGATGGCAAAGGGGTACAGCTACTAACCAAATCCCAATTTGAAAATCTCAAAAACCATCAAGATAAAAGTCTAATAAGCGAGCACGGTTTTGTGATAGAGAAACTAGCCAACAATGCAACAGAAATATCGGTGATAGTAGCGGTAGCACAAGACAGAAGTACCTCTACATACCCGCCTTGTGAGATGGTTTTTGACCCACGAAGTAACCTAATGGACTACCTCATAGCACCAAGCAGTTTGACTACTGAAACAAGTAATTACTGTGAGTCTATTGCAAAAGATGCTGTCAAAGCATTTGACAGTCCCGGACTATTTGCCGTAGAATTATTTGTGGAAGATAATGGTAACGTGTATGTGAACGAAATCGCTCCACGTCCGCACAATAGTGGACACCACACCATAGAAAGCTCTTATACCTCACAGTATGAGCAGCTCAATAGGATCTTGCTCGGGCAACCGCTCGGTAGCACCGCACTAATAAAACCAGCAGCTACTTGTAACATAGTAGGACCACAAGATCTGAATGGAGCCTACCAACTAGCTAACCTAGACCAAGTACTCGCTATAGAAGGAGTCTACATCCACATGTATGGCAAAACCACTACCTCACCTGACAGAAAGTTGGGTCATTTTACTGTGCTGGCAGATACGCGAGACGAGTTGGTAACTAAAATGTCAGAAGTGAAAGAACTCCTGCAAATAATTGGTAAATAAGCATAAAAAGGCACGTTTCCAATGGCCATTTTTACGTTTAAACGTAAAATAAATATTGTGTTATGGTGTACGAACAGAACCTCTTACCTTTGTACTATGGCTGAAGTATTAATAATAATGGGTTCTGACTCTGATTTGCCTGAAATGGCAGAAGCAGCAAAAGTGTTAGAAGTTTTAAGCATCGACTATGATTTAACGATAGTTTCTGCACATCGAACTCCAGATAGAATGTACGCGTGTGCTAAAGAAGCACATAGCAAAGGATATAAATGCATAATAGCCGGAGCCGGCGGCGCTGCACACTTGCCGGGAATGGTTGCGTCTATAACCTCTTTGCCCGTTATTGGAGTACCTATTAAGTCTAGTAACATGAGCGGCTTGGACTCTTTATACTCTATAGTACAAATGCCTCCCGGAATTCCCGTAGCAACTATGGCTATAAATGGCGCTAAAAATGCTGGCTTATTTGCAGCAAAGATATTAGCGACGTCTAATAGCGACATCATCGTTAGACTTGCCAAGTATACCGAAACCATGGAAAAGCAAGTGCTTGAAAAAGCAGATAAACTAGAACAGCTTGGCTTCAAAGATTACCTAGAAAACTCTTTATGATAAAGGTTGACAATTGTCTCATCTCAGAAGATGTTGTGGAGCGTTCTTTCGCATGCAATGTACTCGCTTGCAAAGGTGTGTGCTGTATAGAAGGTGACGCAGGCGCCCCATTAGATCCCGAAGAAATAGACGTTATAGCTTCACATATTGAGACCATAAAAACTGAAATGGACGAAGATGGATTAGCCCTTCTTGCAAAAGACGGATTCACTGAGAAAGATCCTTCTGATATGATGGACGTAACCACGTGTAAAGAGAATAAAGAGTGTGTATTTGTGGTACGCAAAGACGGAATTCTAAACTGTGCCATCGAAATTGCCAATAAAAAACACGATTTTGGTTTTCCAAAACCCATCAGTTGTCATTTATATCCCATAAGAGTAGCTAAATACAGCGAGTTTTACGCTTTAAATTATCACCGTTGGAGTATTTGCGCAGATGCGTGCACAAAGGGCAAGGAAGATGATGTAAAAGTCTATCAGTTTGCAAAAAGCGCTCTTGTGAGGAAGTTCGGTGATGATTGGTACTCCAATCTAGAAGTTGCAGTTAAGGAATACTTGAATCGCTAAAATCAAGATCTGCATGCTATAAGTCTACCTTGGTAGTATGTTTTTCTTTCTAGCAGTCTTCCACATTGTGACCACACTTCATACAAACCGTCAAATTCTCCCATAGTATAGGTTGCATTCATTTTTTTAGAACCGTCTTCATGATATGATATGAATCTGCCATTGGCAAGCCCGTTTGTATACATGATCGCCTCCTTGAGTTGTCCACATGGATAATATAGTTTTTGAATGCCGTGTTTTCTTCCGTTTAAGTATTGATTTTCTGCAATAGTTTCGATAAGATTTTTGCTTATTACACCAGAATACGGAACGTTGTCGTAGTTCAGCAATTCATTATCTTCCGATAAGTGATTCTTTATTTCGGCAAAAGCAACGGTCATGTTGAAATTTCAGTCCACAAAATAAACCATATTTTTTCGAGTTTCACAACATATCCACATTTTTTAACAAAAAAACAATGTTGACATAAAAAATCAGGCCCCATATCTGAGGCCTGATTTTTTCAATTTTCCAACCTTAATTAGATTCTAGCTGCATCCTGTAGTCGTTCCGCAGTTAGTACACAAATGGCATGTGCCATTCCTGACCAAGGCCAAACTGCCGCAATTGGTACAAGGTAAAGCATCGCCTGATGTTTTTGCTACCGTCTGAAAGGTTGCTTTTGCTGCAACCGCAGTCTCCTTAACTTCTATAAGCGGCTCTAAGCTTACGGCTACGACAGAGGCTATTGCATTGCCCCCTTCTTCCTCTTTTCGTGCAGTGTTAATGTCTGCTCTTGCTTGCGCCTCTTCTTTTGTTGGTTTAATATGAACTAAATCTGTTCTATTTAAATATTCAAAACCAAGAAGTCTGAAAATATAATCAATGATAGATGTTGAGTTTTTAATATTAGGGTGCCCTTCTACCATGCCGCTTGGCTCAAAACGGGTAAATGTAAATTTACTTACATACTCTTCTAAAGGCACACCGTATTGCAATCCAATGGAAACTGCAATTGAGAAGCAATTCATTAACGAGCGGAAGGTTGCTCCTTCTCTGTGCATATCGATAAAGATCTCACCTAAGGTTCCATCGTTATATTCACCTGTTCTTACAAATAAAGTTTGACCTCCAATTTTAGCTTTTTGTGTAAATCCTCTTCGTTTCCAAGGAAGTCTTTTACGTTCAACTATGCTAGATAGCTGACGCATAAACTCAGTGCTCTTCGAATTATCTAATATTTTTTGGGCTGCCTCTAATACTTGTTCTTGTGTAAGTTGGTCAATATTTAAGAAGCCGGAGTTGCCTACAGCATTTTCTACAGCAGATATGGTGTCGTCTTCTTTGTCTTCAACATCTGACTTATTGCTAAGCGGTTGAGAAAGTTTAGAGCCGTCTCTGTATAGTGCATTTGCTTTAGTGCCGAGCTCCCAGCTCATTTGGTAGCAAGACTTAATGTCTTCTTCAGTAGCTTCGTTTGGTAAGTTTATAGTCTTAGAAATGGCACCTGACAAGAAAGGTTGAGCTGCTGCCATCATTTTGATATGACCATGCGCATGAATAAACCTCTCTCCTTTTTCACCGCACTTGTTAGCACAATCAAACACAGTTAAATGCTCATCTTTAAGCAAAGGAGCTCCCTCAACAGTCATGGTGCCGCACACATAATCGTTAGCTAATGAGATGTCTTTTTTACTAAAACCAAGAGCTCTAAGTAGATTAAATCCGTCAGATTCATATTGCTCAGCAACAAAACCTAAACGATTCATTGCTTCTTCACCAAGTACCCAATGGTTAAATACAAAACTAATTTCAAATGCAGAAGGAAGACCGCTTTCAATCTTAGTGAAATCATCTGCAGTAAACCCTTTCTCTAAAAGCGCTTCGTGATTTATCGCCGGCGCATTAACCAATGTTCCATGTCCTTTTGCATAATTTACAATAGCACTTACCTCATCTGGAGAATATCCTAATGTCTCTAATGCCATAGGAACTGATTGATTTACAATTTTGAAGTACCCCCCGCCTGAAAGTTTTTTAAATTTAACTAACGCAAAATCCGGCTCTATGCCTGTGGTATCGCAGTCCATAACTAATCCGATAGTACCTGTTGGCGCTATAACGGTAGTTTGTGCATTTCTATAGCCATATTTCTCTCCCCACTGCACCGCTTTGTCCCAAGCGTTGGTAGCAGGAGTAAGTAAATACTCCGGACAGTAAGCAGGATCTATTCCTACCGGTTTAATGCTCAATCCATCATACTCATCTAGATTATAGGCAGCATATCGGTGGTTTCTCATCACACGTAACATATGCTCTTTATTTTTATCGTATTGATTAAAAGCTCCCATGAAGCTTGCCATTTCTGCTGAAGTAGCATACGACACGCCGGTCATTATAGCTGTAACCGCTCCACACATGGCAAATGCTTCTTTGCTGTCGTAAGGAATTCCACTCACCATAAGTACTGAACCAAGGTTAGCGTATCCAAGACCTAACGTTCTGTATTGATAAGAAAGTTTGGCAACCTCTTCGCTTGGAAATTGAGCCATAAGAACCGAAATTTCCAGCACGACTGTCCAAAGTCTAGATGCATATTCTATAGCCTCAACGTCAAATTCCTTCGTCTCTTCGTTGAAATATTTTCTAAGGTTTAGCGACGCAAGGTTACAAGCCGTGTTATCCAAGAACATGTATTCCGAACAAGGATTAGATGCATTTATTCTTCCTCCTTCTGGACACGTATGCCACTCATTGATGGTTGTATCGTATTGTACCCCTGGGTCAGCACATGCCCAAGCAGCAAATGAAATATCATCCCACACTTTACGTGCAGAAACAGTGCTGATTGGTTTACCACTTGTTCTTGAAATTAATTCCCACTCACCATCGTTTTTAAGCGCTTCAAAAAATTTGTTTGGTATACGTACAGAGTTGTTAGAGTTCTGGCCAGAAACAGTAGCATAAGCTTCTCCTTCGTAACCAGAATCGTATCCTGCGTCTATAAGTGCTTTTACTTTTTTCTCTTCGTCTTTTTTCCAGTTGATGAATGACATGATCTCAGGATGATCTAAGTCAAGACATACCATTTTGGCTGCTCTACGCGTAGTTCCGCCTGACTTTATAGCACCAGCTGCTCTATCTCCAATTTTTAAGAAACTCATAAGTCCAGAAGAGCTTCCTCCACCACTTAATTTTTCACTAGCTGCTCTTATCGAAGAAAAGTTGGTTCCTACCCCAGATCCGTATTTAAAAATCCTTGCTTCACGCACCCATAGGTCCATGATACCACCTTCGTTTACCAAATCATCATTTACAGACAAGATAAAACAAGCATGTGGCTGTGGTCTCTCGTATGCCGAAGTAGATCTTTGAACTTCACCCGTTTCGTGATCAGCATAATAATGTCCTTGAGGTTTTCCTGTGATACCATAGGAATTATGAAGACCTGTATTAAACCATTGAGGACTATTAGGTGCCGCCATTTGGCCTAGAATACTATAAACCAACTCGTCGTAAAAAATTTGAGCGTCTTTTTTAGATGCGAAATAACCATAATTTTCACCCCAGGTTTTCCAACAGTCAGCGAGTCTGTGCGCTACTTGTTTTACGGATGTTTCAGAACTAGTTGTTCCGTCGGCCTGTGGAACACCTGCTTTTCTAAAGTATTTCTGAGCCAGAATATCTGTAGCCACCTGCGACCAATCTTTAGGTACTTCAACGTTTTCCATTCTGAACACATCGTCCCCTGCTGGATTTTTGATTACTGAAGTTCTGTACTCGTATTCGAAAAGGTCTGTGGCTGCCGCGCCACTTTTAGTGTTAAAGCGCTTAAATTTTAATGCGTTTTTGCTGTATGTTGATTTATTGCTCATTCTGTAAGTAGTTTTTTGTACGTAAAAGTTTATGGTTAAACAACTCTCTAAATCTATTCTGGGACACGAATATTTATAGTGAGTTTTAAGTCAAACATACACCCATTATTACCCAATAATAAAGCGGGGTTTTCCACACTTCCACAATAAAATTTTATCATTGACTTATTTTTAAGAGATTTGCCGTGTTGATAAGATAAAAATCAATAAATATTTAAAATTTAACTTGGAAATTTGGTTTAGAAAACCTGTTTTCGCAACAGATAGACTATTAGCATATTACATAAAATATTATCCTCTTCGCTCGTAAACCAAAAAATAATTGCGGTACTTGTGGACCCAGATCGTTCTGAAGATTCGCAACTTGATGCTCTTGTTTTTCATCCCAGTTTTAGTCAAGTAGATTTTCTTTTTGTAGGCGGAAGCCTAGTTACCGAGGGAAATATGGGGAGTTGTTTAGCTGGCTTGAAAAAAAGAACGAACAAACCTCTTATTATTTTTCCTGGCAGCCCCAATCAGATAGACGAGAAGGCTGACGCTATATTATTACTTAGTCTTATAAGTGGAAGAAATGCTGATTTACTCATCGGCAGACATGTAGAATCTGCACATAAGCTCAAACGTTCTGGTTTAGAAATACTTTCTACAGGCTACATATTAGTTGATGGGGGAAGAACTACAACCGTATCCTACATAAGCGGGACAACACCTATTCCTCAGGATAAGCCGGGAATTGCTGCCGCTACGGCATTAGCTGGTTGCCAACTAGGTCTGAAATTGATATACCTAGACTGTGGAAGCGGAGCTGATCAGTATGCGTCACCCAAACTTATAGCTGCAGTAAAAAATGAAGTGCACGTGCCCATCATCGTAGGTGGGGGAATAAAAACCAGAGAAGATGCCGAAGCAGTATTTGCAGCAGGAGCAGATGTGGTGGTGGTTGGCAATATGCTAGAAGAGAATCCAGAGTTTTTAACTCAACTGATTTTGGCAAAAAGTTCTGCATTAACAACTTGATTTTTACCCTACTTCCAGCTCAAACAGTGTAATCTCGGGCAAGAAACCCAATCTTCCCGGATACCCCAAATACCCAAAGCCTCTATTTACGTACAGATACTGCCCGTTTTCTTCGTACAGATCTGCCCACTCCGGATATTGGTATTTTACCGGACTCCATTTATAAAATTTAGTGTCAATACCAAATTGCATACCATGGGTATGTCCAGCAAACATAGCATCTATACTCGGGTAGTCTTTTAATACCTCTGCTCGCCAATGACTAGGGTCGTGAGACAGCAATAATTTATTTTCTATGTTCTCTACTTGTGAGTATGCTTTGCTCAGGTCACCATATTTAGGAAAACGAGGATGAGCACTCCAATTTTCAACACCCAGTATGGCCAGTTTTTGCCCTTCTTTTTCTATGATTTTACCTTCATTCATCAACAGATTCCAACCCATTGATTTGTGATGGTCGAGGAGTTTTTGTAAGTTTTGCTCTTTGGTAATCCCATTGGCATCTGGCCACCTGTAGTAATCTCCGTAATCATGATTACCCAGTACCGAATAAACCCCGTATTGGGCTTGCAATTGGCTAAACATTTCTTTGAAGGAATCGAACTCTGCAGATGTGCTATTTACCAAATCTCCCGTAAAAAATATAGCATCGGGTTTCAAATCCAGTATCATTTGTATGCCCCTTTTTACCCCTTCTTTACTCCAAAAACTACCCGAGTGCACATCTGAAATTTGAACTATTTTAAATCCTTTGAAAGCAGTTGGAAGGTTTTTTAGCTTTAACATTTTGCGATGCACTTGGTAATTATGAGCACCGCTTGCTATACCATATACCAGTCCGCTAAAAAGGCTTCCCGCCAAAAAGGCTCCGGTTGTAATTATAAACTCTGATCTACTAATGGACTTAACAGGAGTTCCTCCAGCAATTATTTTATTACCTGAATACTTTATCAATCTCAGCACATCATCCAAAATAATAAAAATAAGCCACACAAATTTAGCAATGAAAATGCCGAATAAAATACTGGCAGACCACATAAAGAGCTTGCTTTTGGTCGGATTTTCCGAAAAAACCATAGTTCCAATTAATAATCCGATTAAAATAACAGGAATAGCCCAATAAATAACATGGAAGACTAAACTGAGATTTGGTATCCATTTTTTCACTACTAATTTATACCCTTGAAAAACATAAACATCTAAGGCAAAAAAGATTATGAAGAAAATTAGGAGTGACAGTATTCTGGACATTGCATTTGATAAACAGACGCAATTATCTTTGGTTTTAAGCATATTACACTTACTTAATTGAAGTCTTTGACAGAATGTATCAATACATCGGTAAACTTTTGTCAAATTTGCATTTACAACTAGAAAGAACGGATGAGCATAGAGGATCTGATAAAGCAAGAAAAATTTAGCAATGAAGCAGAAAAAGTCATTGTCAATATATCCTTTACCAACAGCTATTTGTCGGGTCTATTAAATTCTGCAATACGAGATTTTAACGTCTCCTTGCAGCAATTTAATGTGCTTAGAATTTTACAAGGTCAGCATCCCTCGCCTGTTTCCATTAACGAGATAACAAGCCGAATGGTCGATAAAATGTCGAACGCCAGTCGCCTTGTAGACAAGCTAGACGATAAAGAACTAGTAAAACGAAAAACAAGTTGTCATGATAAAAGACAGGTTGATATTTCTATAACTGAGACGGGACAAAAAACCCTATCCGAATTAAACGTTATAGTTAACCAAATTATACAAGAACATAGTCACTTGACTCCAAGTGAATATGAAATGCTTAACCAACTTTTGGATAAACTTAGAAAATAGAACTTCTTGTTTTGAAGGCTATTTTTCGACAATTATCCAAGCTTCCTCCTTATTAACCACCGAAAAATAACCTAGCGCCCCGTTGCTGATATTGTTATTTAAGTTGGCGGGTGGCGAGTCAAACGGGCTGCCCGATCTGCTTTGTTGCGCATTTAAATCAACTAAAAACTGATAATATTTTTGGTTTACAGCATACTGCTCAACTCTTATGGTATCCGTAGGCTCAACCACAAATGGAAATGGTCTTGGTGTTTTACCCAATGCTAGTTCCTGAACGATGTTAAATATGTCAAAATTTTGATTCAAGTACGAAACCGAACCGAACTGATCATCGTCCAACAACGGACCAAAATCATCTTTAAGAGTATCGTTTCTATATGCTTTAAAAAGATAGTAGTCGCCTGGTTCCGGACTTGCCTCTACTCCTTGAATAAAAACGTAATACCCTTTTGTAATAAATCCATTATTGTCAGGCAGATAGTAAGATGCTATGGTGTCTATTGGGTTGGCATCTGGGGTTTGCTCAGCCGCAACATAGGTAACGCCATTATACACGACGGTAAGCGTATATGTTTCGCCTACCATGCATCGTTGAGAGTCAGCCGAAACAAACATTCCAGTGTCTTGATGAAACAGCGAGACAAAACTTCCATTTGTTCCAGATATGGTGACTACGGCACTAGAAAGGCCATCAGCGCTATCTTGATCAAAATAAGGCTGCGAAAGTGTAAGTCTAACTCTCCAGAAATCATTTACTGTTGTGATTTGGCTTTCAATAACCAACTTAGGATCCGCATTCGGGATTTCCACTTCTACTATTCTTTCGCACGCAGTAAATAGAAACGCTGCCGATAGTATTAGGATTAATTTTTTCATGCTATTTGCTATTAAAATTCAAAGTTCCAGGTAATCGCTGGTATTATTTTAAAAAGAGTGGTCTGAAAAGCGGCTGTATTGCCGGTAATGGCTCCAGGGTTTTTGCCCAGATCTGATTCTTCAATCGTTCTGAAATAAATAGCATACGGGTTAGCCCTGTTGTAAATATTATAAACCGAGAAATTCCAATTACTTTTTAATCGTTTGCCCGGCTTTTCTTTATTTTTGAGTGTTACCCCCAAATCGGCTCTATGATATCCTACCACTCTGTAATTGTTTCTTTCTCCATACTCTAATATCCAACTTCCTTCGTAATAATATTTGCTAACCGGAGTAGTGAGTGGTTGACCTGAAGAATACACAAAAGAAGCTGTTGCTAATAGTCTCTTGGTAAACTTTTGCGTAAATACAAAGGATAAATTATGTCTTCTGTCAAAATTAGCGACATAAGGATTGTTAAAATTAATTCCCTGAATTTCTCTAAGTGTCTTGGCCCATGTATATGAAATAAATCCAGATGATTTGCCTTCTGTCTTAGCCACATAAAACTCGGCTCCATATGCCCTGCCATTACCAGTTAATAATTCGCCATCTAGGTTTTCATTGAAGGCAATCGCTGCAGCATTTCTATAATCTATTTGATTATTCATCCACTTGTAATAAACCTCTGCAGAGGTTTCTAAGCTGCCTATTTTTTTTATTTCAAAATTTTTAAACAACCCTAAGGCAATTTGATCTGCACGTTGTGGTTTTATATTTTGGTTTACACTAAACCATTGGTCCGTCGGAAAAGCAGAAGCAGTATTTGAAGCTTGTTGAATATACTGAAAGGTGCGATTATACGATCCTTTTATCGCAAGACTGTTGGTAAGATTATAACTTATTGAAGCTCGAGGCTCCAATCCTGCATAGGTGTTGTAAATGCCAGAAAAAGAATCTTTTACCGTAAGCGTATCAATTGGTTTGTAATTAGCATCTTTAAAGTAGTTGTATTCTGAACCGCTAATGTTTGAAAACGTAGAAAGACGTATACCATACCTAAAGTTGAATCTTGAGCTTTGTTTGTATTCGTGATCAACATACCAACCGCTTTCAAGCGCTTTTCGTTTTTCTATTTGCACATCATTGAAGATGAGTCTAGACTCATCGTTATTTGCCGCAAACAAGCCAGGGTTAAATCGATGGTAAATTGCCTGAGCTCCAAAATTTAGTTTGCTTTTTTGACTTATATAATTGGTCCAATCCGATTTTAAATCTACATCTTTAATGTACTGATCAAGTCCAAAGCTTGCGTTTTCAGCAAACTTAATATCTACACCATAGTTAAAGTTACTATATACCAAAGAAGTATTCACAAACATTTTTTCATTAACTAGGTGATTCCATCTTAGGGTTGCCGTAGCATTTCCCCAATTTATGGCAAATAATTCACTTAGACCCAAAACATCTCTTCCGAAATAACCACTTACATACAACCTATCTTTATCACTCAAATCATAATTTGCTTTCAGGTTCAAATCATAAAAATAAAGCTTACTGTTTCGTATCGCCTCGGCTGGAGCAAAAGGTAAGAATACGTCAGCATAACTTCTGCGCCCTGCTATCATAAAACTAGACTTATCTTTTACAATTGGCCCCTCTAGTGTTAACCGACTGGATATAGTTCCAATGCCACCAACCGCCGAATATCTTTTCGCATTACCGTCACGCATTTTAATGTCTACTATGGATGAAAGTCTTCCGCCGTACTTGGCAGGAATACCTCCTTTATATACCTCCAGACCTTTTACTGCGTCGCCATTAAAAACACTAAAAAAACCAAGCAAGTGAGATGCGTTATATACCGTAGCCTCATCAAGTAATATTAAATTTTGATCTTGAGCTCCACCGCGCACATTAAAACCACTGTTTCCTTCTCCTGCAGACTGGATGCCTGGAAGTAATGTTATCGTTTTAAGAATGTCAACCTCCCCAAAAATAACAGGAATCTCTTTTATTTTAGAGGTTTCCATTTTAACCACGCTAATCTGTTTGTTTTCTACCCTTTTTTCAAGTGCTTTTGCACTAACCAATGCAACACCTATTTCGTTTGAGGTTATTCCCAGCTCTATGTTTCGGGTAATCTCTTTGTTTAGATTCACATTTTCAACAACCGTTTCGTAACCAAGATACTTGTAGGTAATTTCATACGACCCCGCTTCTAGAGTTATAGAATAGAATCCGTATTCATTAGTCACTGCGCCACCACCGCCTTTTACTAAAATTGATGCTCCTATTAACGTTTCTCCATTTGCTGCGTCTTTTACCCTCCCGCTTAGCGTAAATTTTTGGGCAAATACAGACAAGGATAGAAAAGCGGTAACAGCTAAGATATTAATTCTCATCAGATTGATATACAAGTGCAAACGTATAAAACTGACAAATGTTTAGCACTAAGGCTCGTTTATTTACCCCTCAAATCAGATAAGATCACTTGAAATCCTTCTTTTTGTTCCGTTTTCCATAGCTAATACTTGGCTTTTTAATAAATATCAAAAGAGATATAAGAATATTTAGACGCCATTACTAAAAGGGTTTTATCATATTTGCTGCAACATATGATAACATACGTACTTTTTGCCATTGGTTTTGTATTGCTCATAAAAGGTGCTGATTGGCTTGTTGCTGGTTCTGCTTCTGTTGCTAAAAAATACAATGTATCTGACTTGGTTATAGGTCTTACTATTGTGAGCATGGGCACAAGCATGCCTGAGCTTATTGTAAACGTAATTGCCAGTATGAGTGGTTCTTCAGAAATAGCTATCGGTAATGTCGTAGGATCTAACATTGCCAACATACTACTTATACTTGGAGTAGCTGCATTTATCTATCCGCTTACCATCAAAGAATCGACCATATTTTCTGAAATACCTTATTCCATCATTGCCGTTTTACTCGTAGCTTTCTTAGCGAACGCACCTATCTTTAATCCTACCTATAGTTTAATAATCAGTCAATTAGACGGTATAGTCCTCATGCTATTCTTTGGCCTTTTTATGCTGTACATTATAAAACTTGCAAAAGAAGGCAGGGCCGATATGGTAGAAGACGCGCCAGACGAAGTATTGCCTATGGGTAAATCCATTTTATTTATTTCTTTGGGAATTGTCGCTCTCTTTTTAGGTGGAAAATGGGTGGTAGATGGTGCGATTGCTATTGCAGAGCAATTTGGTCTTAGCCAAAACTTAATTGGACTTACGATAGTTGCCATTGGAACCTCCTTGCCAGAACTAGTTACCTCGGCAGTAGCCGCTATGAAAAAGAATACAGACATAGCCGTTGCTAATGTAATAGGTTCTAATATTTTTAATTTGCTTTGGGTTCTGGGGCTTAGCGCAATGATTAGCCCAATGAAATATGACCCTGTCATTAATACAGATATTCTAGTCTTGCTTGCTGCATCATGTCTTATTATCTTTAGTCTCATGACCGGAAAAGCAAAAAATCAAATAGGCAAGCCCACTGGGATTTTCTTCTTGGTTTGCTATGTAGCATACACGGCATTTTTGATTTACAGAGGATAGTTTTTGTTTGCATAACGACAAAAAACCTAAATATTAGTTTTGATTTGAGGCATTGCCTGTAGCTTAGTGCAACTTTTTTATAGACCACTGAGTCTACTAATCGTCGTTTATTAAAAATTAATACTACATATACAAAGTATGACACGAATTATTTTAGTACAAATAGCTGCATTGTGCACGTTAGTAGGTTTTAGCCAAGATTACATTTTTACTCAAAAAACCAATGATCTTAATTCATTTAATCCGTCTCTTGTGGGCACACAAAGTGATATGGGCGTACAACTCAATTACTACAACCAATGGCCCCAATTGGACAACAACCCAATATTAATGTCTATGCTTACTAATTATAATCTTAAAAATGGATTAGGAATTGGATTAGCTTATTGTACAGAGTCGTTTGGTTTAACAAAAGAAAACAAGGTTAAAACTAATGTAAACTATGCGCTTAACACTGGAGACATAGAACTTAAAGTTGGTACTTCGTTGGGCTTTAATCAACAGAGCTTTGATGTTAATCGCATTAATACCCCCGTAGGACCCGATCCACGTTTAACGGGAAATAATACCGGAAGATACTTCACATTAGATGTTGGTGCTGTCGCATATTACCACGGCTTTGTAGCGGGAGTTTCTTCCTACCAACTTAATAAACCAAGCTATAAAATGTTTAGTTCTACCTACAATGTAAACGCCAGTTACAATGGTTTCGTAGGCTATTCCAAAAAATTAAATGACGTACGAATTAGCGGACTAATCGCCTTTCAACAGATATCTAAACTGTCCTCATTAGATTATCACATAAGTGGGCAATATAAGTTTGTAAAACTAGGATTGGGGCTTCATTCTTATTACGGTGAATACAGAAATACAGATTACATCTCTGGGTCATTAGGTGTGATTTTTGATCAATTTTCAGTTGCTTATTCGTATGCATCAGATCCTTTTAGTCGACCCAATGATCTCATTGCAAGAGGAACCCATCATGCAACTGTTGCATGGTTTTTCAAAGGACTCAAAAAAGAAAGCGGCTTAAGTGATTTTGTGAACGGGATGTTATAAATATGCTTTGTTAGAAATCGGTTTTGATTAAAATTTAGCTAGTCCAAGCATTGACCAGCAGAAGTTGGTTGTAACCCAACTATTACAAATCCATTACCACCTTATAAACCGTTTCTCCAACAGCTTTCAGCGTGCTTTTGCTAATGCCGCTCATATTGTCGTCATGTGTGTGCCAAAAGTCACCAAAACCGCTGCCAGATGGCTCGTAATGAATAATATCTAACGTCGGGATGCCTCTTATCTTGTTAATATACAAGTGATCGTCTATTAACTGACCTCCTTGATTATACACAAAGTGCTTGCTGTAACCTAAACTATTCGCTGTTTGCCATACCTGATTTACATAGGGTTGAGCAAACAGCCACGAATTACCTTCTATGGCAAAGGTGGCATTTTCTGCTCCTACCATGTCGAGTAATATACCAAAGCGAGCCGCATAGTTTGGTTTGTGGGGTGTCTTGGCCCAATATTGAGAACCCAAGCACCAGGTAGTTGCTTCACCTCTGCTATCTCCCATGTCTTCTGCATCAAAGAAAATAATATCTACACCCGCATCGGGTTGCTGAACTTGCAATTGACGAGCAACCTCTAACAATACACCTACTCCACTCGCTCCATCATTAGCACCGTCGGCCGGCGTAGTTGGATTTTTAGCATCCTGATCTGCCATAGGGCGTGTATCCCAATGGGCGCATAGCAAAATACGTTTTGGTTTTTTAGGGCCAAAAGAACCTATAATATTGTTAATCGCTACGTTTTGACCTTTTGAACCCTTCATAGACCCATACTGAGTGAAAGCGGTGTCACAAAATTGGGCAAGTTTTTCTTCTAAATACCTTGCCGTGTTGCCATGTGCAGCAGAACCAGGAACTCTCGGTCCAAAATCAACTTGCTCTTGCACATATTGGTATGCACTATCTGCATCAAATCGAACAGTGAAAGGCGTTTTAGCTTCTGTTTTAATTTGCTCTGAGCGGCTTTCCTTTGGTCGGTCTTTGCAGCCCACTAAGGTTAAAAGTATAAAGCTAAAGGCTAAAAGTATCTTGATTAATTTCATTAGTTCAGTTTATACGTGCTACCATCTTTACTATCCATCACTTCAACACCTGCCTCTTTTAGTCCGTCGCGAATTTTGTCGGCTGTAGGCCAGTCTTTATTTTCTTTAGCCGATTTACGGATATCAAGAACCAGCTTCATAACGCTATCAAGAGCTTCATTATTTCCGGCATCTTCAGAGACCAGTCCAAGCACACCAAACGTGAATATATGAAAAGTCTCATGAAGAATAGCTTTGTCTTTTGCTGAAATCGTTAGTTTCTGAGCGTCTATTTCGTTGATCCATTTGGCCGCTTCAAATAACGTAGCAATAACCTGTGGTGTAGCCATGTCATTATTTATTTGTTCGTAGAGTTTGTCTTTCCAAGCTGACACATTCATATCGCTGGCATCTGCGGTTGGTAAAGATTCCGATTTTGCAGCGGCATTCATCATTCGCTGAAAACCTTTTTCGGCCGCTTGTAAAGCTTCGCTGCTAAAATCAAGTGTACTTCTGTAATGCGCCTGTAGCAAAAAGAACCGTAAGGTCATCGGACTGTATGCTTGATCTAGCAGATGGTGATTCCCGCTAAAAAGCTCTTCTATTAACACGCCATTGTTCAGGCTTTTTGCCATTTTTTGACCGTTAATAGTTATCATGTTGTTATGTATCCAATAACTAGGAGTACTGCACCCACAGGCTGTTGTTTGTGCTATCTCACTTTCGTGATGAGGAAATAATAAGTCCATTCCACCAGCATGTATATCAAACTGTTTACCTAAATACTTCTCGCTCATTGCAGAGCACTCAATGTGCCATCCAGGGAAACCTTCACTCCACGGACTGTTCCATTTCATGATATGCTCTTTACTTGCTTTTTTCCAAAGCGCAAAGTCATTTGGATTTTTCTTTTCTTCTTGACCTTCTAAGGTTCTTCTTTCTTCGCCAGCACCCGCTATTAGGTCTTCTAGTTTGCGTCCGCTTAACTTACCGTAGTCGTTTGTTTCTGCATATTTCAATACATCAAAATATACAGAACCATTGCTCTCATAGGCAAAACCGTTTTTTATGATTTCCTGTATCATTTCTATTTGCTCTAAGATATGACCGCTCGCTCTAGGCTCTATGCTAGGAGGCAATACATTCATTTGTTGCAATACACGGTGATACGCATTCGTATACTGCTGAGCCACTTCCATAGGCTCTACATGATTAGCCTTCGCTATTTTACCTATTTTATCTTCGCCTTCATCCGCATCATTAAGTAAGTGACCTACGTCTGTAATATTACGAACGTAGCGCACTTTAAAATTCAAATGTGTGAGGTATCGAAAAAGCACATCCATCATAATAGCACCACGACTATGACCTAAGTGTGGATCGCCATACACCGTAGGACCACATAAATACATCCCCACGAAAGGAGTGTTTATAGGCTTAAATTCTTCGGCCTGATTGGTGAGTGAATTGTATAAATGGAGTCTAGAAGACATGTGGCAAATATAGTGGGTGAATAGCTAAAATTCAGAATGATGTATCTGGATGTAACCGAATTGTAATTGTTAGATTAAAACTGCATAGTAACCTTGTTCCTCCAATCTCCTCTATGGCCCTTAGGTAATGTTTGGTTTTGAGCAATCGTTCCAATATAAAAAAGTCCTAAACATCGTTCATTTTCTTCTAAATTTAAGTATTTTTTGAGGTGGTTTCCCATTGCATAACTGGGTGTGCTCCAATAGCCGCCATATTTCTCTGTACTAGCGAGATACAGCCACATATTTTGCACGGCCATAGCCGTCGCTGCTATTTCTTCAAATTCAGGGACTATGTCATTTCGCTTCATGCAGATCGCCACGATACGGCTTACCTGCGTTTTGCTTTGCTCAATTTTTTCTACTTTCATACTATTAAACGTATGCGAAGGGGTCTCTTTTACGTAGCACTCTTTGCAATAATCCAAAAGTGCAGTCATAGCCTTCCCGCCATACACCTTAAACCGCCATGGCTCCGTATTGCGATGAGTAGGTGCCCAGTTGGCCAGTTCTAGCATTTTTTCAATCACCCCGTTTGGTACCATTTCACCGCTCATTTGCTTGGGAAACAAGGATCTACGAGTCTGTATAGTTTCTTCTAATTTCATTATAGTTAAACAAATTTATATTTTAAGCTTAGTATGTATAACTTTGACCTCAACAAATAAAAAATAAATATTATGTCATTTGAATTACCACAATTACCCTACGCTTACGACGCGTTAGAACCAAATGTAGATGCTCGCACAATGGAAATCCACCATAGCAAACACCATGCTGGATATACCACCAATTTAAATAATGCCATCGCAGGAACTGCGTTAGAAGGTAAAAGTATTGATGAACTTTTAACAAGCTTAGATATGGCCAATAATCCTCTGAGAAATAATGGTGGTGGGTTTTATAATCACAATCAATTTTGGACTGCAATGAGCCCAAACGGTGGAGGATCTCCAAGTGGGGCTTTAGCCAATGCTATTGATGCTTCTTTTGGAAGTTTTGATGCATTCAAAGAAGAATTTAGCAAAGCTGCTGCCACTCGATTTGGTTCTGGATGGGCTTGGTTATGTGTTAAAGATGGTAAGCTAGAAGTTTGTTCTACGGCCAATCAAGATAACCCGATTATGCCAGGAATAGGTTGCGGCGGAACCCCAATCTTAGGTTTAGATGTGTGGGAACACGCTTACTACTTAAACTACCAAAATAGAAGGCCAGATTATGTTGCTGCATTTTTTAATGTGCTAAACTGGGACGAAATTTCTGCTCGTTTTGCGGCGGTATAACGGTTAACTTTTACAAAATACAGAAGAGCCTTGAACGAAAGTTCAAAGCTCTTTGCTTTTATAGCCCATCTAGATTTACTTTTGTATTATGAATTTAATAAAATGGTTCGGCTATCTTGCTCTATGTGCAGCCTTTATTTGGTTTGTGTTTTTTAAGCCGTTGCACATTAATTCGGCAGAAACTGTTTTACACGATTCTGAGAATATTGAAGAAATTCCTGCTGAAAATTCTTTAATTACAGTGAATGATACTTTTAAAGAGACTCCTCTTGAGGATGTAACTTCGGATATGCCTGAAGAGCAGCCAAGCGAGCCAATTAAAGAAGAAATAAAAACTGAAAACAGCAACAGTATAAATGTGAATGCTAAATACCTTGTTGTGGTTGGCAGTTTTAGTGTAAAGGCAAACGCCGATCGGTTCCTTGCTAAGATAAAGAGAAATGGGAAGGATGTTGTGGTTACTAGAATTAGAGGGCTACACCGAGTTGTAGCAGCCTCTTCTGATAATGAACTTAATGCCCAAAACCTACGCAATCTATATGCGCAATCTATAGAAGAAAAAGCCTTTGTGCTAGAGCGATAGTCTTCTTTAAAATTGAGATGTAATTGTAAATCGCAAACCACTAAAAGCAGGTTCAAGCCTACAAATACCACCAGTACACACAACTCCCTCAACTTGTTTTATATATGCGGCCGTAAATGAGGTTGTTTTTACATTATACTTCGCAAAAAAACTTGGATAATGAAGTGTTTGGTCGGGTAATGTTGTGTTTACAATACGTACAGGGTTTGTATTGATCATATCGCTAATAGCTATACTAAACTTAGGAGAGCTATTCCACTCTAATATGCCATGGTAAAAACTGCCTAAATCTCCATCTGTATTTAACATCTGAGACTCTAGCCTAAAACTATTTTTTCGATTTGCCTTGTAGGTCACTTCCATAAATGGCGTAAACGTGATAACATCTGCAGTTTTCTTCTTGTCTTTGCCTTGATACACAGCCAAGTTGTAATCTATCATCTGCAATCCTACTTTACCTTTCCACTTAGCATCTATCTTGTGTTCTAGCTGGGCATATTGTTCTGTAAATAGGTGCTCTCCATTCAAATCATTTATGTTAGAATAATTAAGTGTTAGGTTCGTTCCTTTATTAAACGAGTATATAACCTCAGCTTGAATTGCTTGCTCACCAGTGGGCTGCGATGGAGCTTGGTAACGAGCCAATAATCTGTAACTTGCTTGTCTACTCGCAGATGGCATGTAGGTTATTAAACCCTCGTTTAGTAAAAGATTGGCATAGGGCGTAGATAGCATATTGAAGTTCTCAATACGTCGGTACTGTACATTTGCTCCTATTCCTGCTTTTTTAGACTTTCCCAACTTACCTTTAGAATAGTTTATTCCACCTTGCACCATAGATCCGTTACTTCCATAAAATTTTCCGTTAAGATCCCTTAACGCCTCTTGTGTTTTATAATTATACTCGCCATTAAAACCAAAGTCTTTATAACTAGCATTCACATATCCATTTAATGCATACACGTTGTATTTGGGATAAAATCTATTTTCAAGTGGCAAATTGTTTATGGAAGTAACCAATTGAGTCATAGTGTTGTCGTCTAGTGTTCTATTGACAGCAGATGCGCCAGTATTGATGACCATTCCGTCTTCGAAAGAGAAACCCTTCTCCACATTTACCCCTTTTATAGTTTGCGAAGAGCCGCCAAATCTATTTTGTTGGGTACCTTTTTGATTACCTGTAAATGCTTTAATAAAAAAGTTGTCCGATATATTATATTTCAAACGAACCCCTTGCACAGCATAATCAAGACCAATTAATCGATTTTCATATGCCCTAAAAACAGCTCCAGAACCGAATTGGTCATAAAAAGATCCTACGGTAATATCCAAATCGCCCACGCTCTTGCTTATTTCCCAATAACCCAGCCCGTGGCCCGAAAATACTCCCGAGGGGTTTAGTAAATTACTATTGTTAAACAAATCATACCGAGCTGAAAAATGAAACCCTTTTATATCGTAATTTAAAAATAACCATGTCTCTGCGGTACTAATTTGCTTTCCGTATTGAGGAGAAGCAGACTCCACGGCGCCTATTAATGAATCTTTTAAAAACACCGAATAATTAGACTGCAAATTTCCGCTAAATACGCCCTTATCCTGAGCCAATGAGGCGGTTGAAACGATTGAGAAAGCTAAAACTAAAGAAATGTATTTGTTCATTATCGGCTGTAAAAGTAAATAATTATAAAAATACACGGTATTTTACTTTTTTTTGAAGGGTGAATGTAGCTCAGTTAGTTTCCGAAATAAAATCTAAAAAAAGTTATTTGTGTGTGGGTTTAGATACCGACATAACCAAACTTCCATTAGGAATATCAAAGGATACAGAAGGTATTCTTCAGTTTAATAAAGAGATAATAAATGCGACAAAAGACTTTGCTGTTTCGTATAAAATAAATACTGCTTTTTACGAACAGTTAGGTAGCAAGGGGTGGGAAATTATAGAAAAAACAAGAGAAATGATTCCCAGCAACACACTAAGTATTGCAGATGCTAAGCGAGGGGACATCGGCAACACTAGCGCTATGTATGCTAAAGCTTTTTTTGAAACTATGGACTTTGATGCACTCACCGTAGCCCCGTATATGGGTTATGATAGCGTAGAACCTTTTCTGAAATTTAATAACAAAATAACGATAGTGCTTGGACTTACATCCAATAAGGGCAGTGCCGATTTTCAAACAAATCCGATCTATAATCCGCCCTTATATAAAACAGTATTAGAGCGTATATCCCAATGGGGTACACCCGAAAACCTTATGTTTGTAATAGGTGCAACCAAAGCAGAAGCGCTTGTTGAGATACGTAAAATTGTCCCTGATCATTTCCTACTTATTCCGGGCGTTGGTGCGCAAGGAGGAAATGCAAACGAGGTGTGTAGAAACGGAAAAAATAATCTTGGAGGTTTGCTGATTAACTCTTCTAGGGGTATTATCTATGCATCTAGCGGCAGAGATTTTGCGGAAGCCGCAAGAGCGGAGGCTAAAAAACTAGCCTTAGAAACTCAACCACACACCGAGCATTTATGAGTTTTGGGTACAATGAAGATTTACTCCAGTTTATATGGGGAAATCAATTGTACGACCAGAACAACCTTCACACAGAAGAAGGGCAAAAAGTCTCCATCATAAAACAAGGTTTCCTAAACACAAATAGTGGTCCTGATTTTGAGCAAGCTCAAGTAAAAATAGGAAACACCCTACATCACGGTTCTATTGAAATACACATAGACAGTAAAGATTGGCATCAACATAATCATCAAAAAGACGCAGGTTACAATACTGTTATTTTACACGTTTGCCATACACACAGCAAACCAGCGTACCGACAAGATGGTACGATTATACCAACACTTGTTATTGGCGAGCGCATTGAAAAAAAATCTTTAGAAAAATATCATCTATTGATGGCTTCAAAGCCATTTATACCATGCGAAAATCAGCTTTTCCTATTGTCTTCATTTGATATAAACAGTTGGCTAGACAGGATGCTAATCGAACGATTACAAAGTCGATTTGACTTGTTTACTGGTTATCTTCAACTTTATAATCAAAACTGGAATCAGTCGTTTTACACCGCTATTGTGAGATCGTTTGGTTTGTCTGTAAATACACAAAGTTTTGAAGAGTTGGCGCAGAAACTTCCCTTTGAATTAGTTCAAAAACACAAACAGTCTTTGTTTCAGTTAGAGGCTCTTTTCTTTGGGGTGTCTGGTCTCTTGTCAGAAACTCAGGGCGACAACTATTATACGGGATTACAAAACGAGTTTTTGTTTCTTAAATCAAAGTACAACTTAGCGGAAATCAGTTCTAAGCTAAAAATGGGAAGAATGAGGCCAATGAATTTACCCCATGTAAAAATCGCTCAACTTGCTGCATTCTTTCATCATGTACCAGATTTTATAAACCTTGTGTTGGACCTGCCTGAAGTTAATACAGTAAAACCTCTTTTAAGTTTTTCGTTATCTGATTATTGGCAAAAGCATTATACGTTTAAGACTCTGTCTAAGCATTCAAGTAAAAAAATATCGACCGCATTTCTTAATAACCTCTTTATCAATGCAATTGTACCTTTTGTTTTTTTCTATCAAAAAACGAAAAACGAAAACGAATCTTCGGTTGCTCTGGATTACCTGGAATCTATTCCAATTGAGAAAAATTCCATTATAGAGAGTTGGAAATCAATCATCGTAATTGGCAATAAGGCATCAAGTAGTCAAGCATTGTTACATTTGTATAAAAATTACTGTCAGCCAAAGAAATGCTTACAATGCAATTTAGGCAAAAAATTACTTTTAAAATAGGATGCAACAAATTAGACAAAATATCGAAAACTACGCTTTTGGCGTCTGCACGTACCTTGGATCCAAGTTAAATGTTAGCACTGCTACAATTCGTTTGTACTTTATTTATGTATCCTTTCTGACTTTTGGAAGTCCTGTAATAATATACTTAACCCTTGCCTTTTGGCTTAAATTTAGACATTACATTATGGCCAGAAGACATTCTGTTTGGGACTTATAATTCTTATAAGTGTACATAATCCTAAACACCATTAATCTTTAGCGTTAATAAACGTTTACATTGGGCTACCTACTTTTGACATATGCAACAAGAGATAGCCTTATTCCGAACCACAAAAGGGTTTCACCAAAACCACAAAACATCAGAACTTAAATGCAAATGCTGTAAAAGTCATTTTTTGGCAAACAGAAAAACAGCACAATTTTGTAGCAGTTCTTGTCGATCTAATTTTTGGATGACCAAAAACCAAAAGAAAGTAATCACTATTGCAGTTCCTATAGATATAGATGAATCATATCTGGAAAAGATTAAAAACATGTTAATCAATTACAAAACGAATAACATTGTAGAAAACGCTGCTCCGGTAATCAGAAGACATGAAGAAAAATTTAATTCCGAAAAAGACCTTCGAGAATTTATGAAAAATTCTGGTTTCCCTGATTACAAAATTCCAAAACACGATTTGGGTATATACTATGACGATGGACTTAGCATAACCAAGTTTGAAGACGGATGGCAAGTAAAAATCGCAATGTAATTGCGATACCTTAGCTAGAATTTATTCAAAAACCAAGTCTACATCATCACTTAAAGGATGAGCCTGACAGGTAAGGATATATCCATCGTCTATTTCGGAGTCGCTTAAACCTTCGCGCTCGTCCATAGATGCTCTACCGCTTTTTAGTTTGGCTCTACACGTAGTGCATACTCCTACCGTGCAACTGTATGGTGGATCCATTCCTGCTTTTTGAGTAGCAATAAGTATAGTATCGTTAGGCTTTACGGTTATCTCTTTTTGTTGACCAAACACCTCTACGATAATGGTTCGCTCTATAACCTCATCGCTGTAATTTGAATCACCTTTATTTTCTGATGGCAGCGTTTCTTCTTTAATTTTTGCCGTAAAATATTCGGTGTTTATGTTTTCCTCTTGTATGCCAATTGTCTTAAGCCCTTGAACTACCACGTCCATCATAACACCTGGACCACACGTATAGTAATAAGCTGTTAGATAACTCAAGCCTAATTCCTGTCGAACTATCTCAGACACCTTTTCTTTGGTCAAAAAGCCTCTGTGGCCCACCCATTGCCCCCTTGGATTGTCATGGCTATAAATAACCTTAAAGTTGATGTGGGCTGCTGCTAGGGCATCAATTTGCTCCTTAAAGATAACGCTCTCTTCATTACGATTTGCATATACCAAATAGCAATGGCTATTAGGTTCTTCTTTTAACGCTGTTTTTATAATGCTTAGCAGGGGTGTAATACCGCTACCGCCTCCAAACATAAAATAATGATTAGATGAAGAAGGTTTAGGGTTAAGGATAAACTTGCCCATTGGCGGCATTATATCTAAAACATCGCCTACTTTCAATGAAGTATTAAGATAATTGCTCATTTTTCCGCCTTCTACTTGCTTAACTGCAATAGTTATTTTTTCACCTGTTACAGGACTTGAGCACATGCTATATGATCTACGAACTTCATCACCATTAATCATTAAACTAAGGGTAAGATATTGACCAGCTGCATAGCTAAACTCATGCGCCATAAGTGATGGCACATCGAAAGTAATACTTACTGCATCTTTTGTTTCTCTATTTATATTAGAAACCGGTATTGTATAAAATCCTGCGGGCATTTTTTATTTTAATAGTTTTATAAGTATTTCAACAGCGTTGGTTGCTGCACCCTTCCTCAAATTGTCTGCTACAACCCACATATTAAGTGTGTTGGGCTGTGATTCATCTAATCTCAACCTACCCACCAGCACTTCGTCCTTATGGTGCGCGTGCAGAGGCATGGGATATTTATTTTGAGATACGTTATCTACCAGCAAAACTCCTTCTGCACTGTTTAGTAAATCCCTAATATCTTGTATTTCAAAAGGAGAATCAAACTGAACGTTTATCGACTCTGAATGGCCTCCCGTAACTGGAACCCTAACTGCCGTGGCAGTAATGGCTATATTCGGGTCTCTTAATATTTTTCTGGTTTCATGAACCAATTTCATTTCCTCTTTGGTGTACCCGTTGTCCAAAAATACATCACAATGGGGTATACAGTTTCTATCTATAGGATAGGCATATACCATGTTTTGAGAAGTCCCATTGATTCTCTCTTCCTCCATTTGTTCGACCGCAGCCTTACCTGTACCCGAAACAGACTGATAAGTGGAAATAACCAAACGCTTGATTCCATATTTTTTATGTAATGGGTTTAAGGCCATTACCATTTGTATAGTAGAACAGTTTGGATTAGCAATTATTTTATGATTTTCTAGTATGGCATCTTGATTGATTTGAGGAACAACCAAAGGGCAATTCTCGTTCATTCGCCATGCCGAAGAATTGTCAATTACGGTTACTCCTTTAGCTGCAAACTTGGGAGCCCATTCGGTTGAAATACCGCCACCCGCAGAGAATAAAGCAAAATCTATTTCTTTTTCCAATGCGTCTTCTAGCAAACATATGGGATATGACTTGCCTCTGTATTCTACGAAACCTCCCAAGCTAGACTTGCTTGCTATAGGATATAAATTTTCAACTTCAATGCCTCGTTCTTCTAAAACTTGCAGCATGGTGCGGCCCACCATACCCGTTGCTCCAGCTATAGCTAAATTCATACTGTTTCTTTTACTAAAGATTTAAGGTTAAACGTTCTTCCAGATGCCTGAGCTTGACGCTTTAAGGATGTTATTAATTCCGCCATACTATCTAGATATAACGATTGAAATCCATCAGACAAAGCCTCTTCTGGGTCGTTATGAACTTCTAGCATTACACCATCGGCTCCCGCGGCGATGGCCGCCAATGACATTGGAATTACTAGGCTTCTTTTCCCTGTACCTTGACTAGGGTCGGCAATCACGGGTAGGTGACTTAATTCTTTTACTAGTGGTATTGCCGCAAGATCCATGGTGTTTCGTACTGAAGTGTCAAATGTTCGAATACCCCGTTCGCATAATATTACATTTTCATTGCCTCCAAGCATAATATATTCTGCAGCCAGAAGCCATTCATTTATAGTACTAGACATTCCTCTTTTAAGTAGAATTGGTTTGTCTATTTTTCCGAGCTCCTTTAAAAAAGTATAGTTTTTTGCGTTTCTAGAGCCTACTTGTAAGATGTCAGCATAATCATACACTTCCTCTATTAGAGAGGTGTCCATGACTTCTGTTACGATCTTCAAATTATATAGCTCAGATGCTTTCTTTAAAAGCTGTAAGCCTTGTTTTCCCAGACCTTGAAAAGCGTAGGGAGATGTACGGGGCTTATACGCACCGCCTCTCATATATTTAATCCCAAGATCAGAAACTCCTTTTGCTATCGCAAAAAGTTGTTCTTCTGACTCCACCGCACATGGTCCCGCTATAAGACACAATTCTGTACCACCTATGGTCTCTTGACCAATGCTAATTTCACTTTTATGGCCTTCGTATTGTTTTGAGACAAGCTTTAGATCTGACATTACTGCAAATTAAACAGATAGATATTAATCTAGTTTGGTATATGTTACGGAAACTTTTATATCTCCTGCGTTTTTATCCATTTTGAAAACCCCTCTATATGGAGTTACTGGATAATCAGAAGGAATACTTAGGTAAAATCCATTAAAATTAGACTTTCCTGTTTTGGTGTATTCTTTTACTAATTGCTGCAAATAGCGATTAAAGTGAAACTCGTATCCTTTGATATCTGAATCATAAATGCCGCCATAATTAGAGGTGGTTAATAAATCAATAATTGGCATTGAATATTTTGAGTTTACAGTATCTGGAACAACTAAAAACATTCTTGATGGCGCTTTATACGCATCTGTGATGGAGAGTTGGTCTAATAAAAATGTAATTTTCGCTTCATTAATTACCACATTCCCACCCATTTTAATTATGGAATCTAAGCCGGCTACATCTACTTTAATTTTTGCACCCCCAAATGATTGTGCATAGGTGGTTGTAAAGGTATTAACGCTATTAAATTGATTGGTAAGATTGGCAGTTGGGTCCGTTTCATAATAGTTGATGCGTCTTGAGCTAGAACCCATAGGAATAGTCTTGGTTAAAGAGTCATTATAAAAAAGTTGAAGTTTAGAGCTATTTATACCCGCCTCTACGCAGACAATTGCTCCCTCGCCCGACAGTGGGTTATTTCTAGGTACAATTACCAAACCTTTTAATGCTTCTAGAAATTTAGCTTCATCTTTGTATATATCACTATTCCAATCGAGCATTTCTTGCCCAAAACTATTGTTTAACATAATTTCTAGGCTAGTAGAATCTGAAAAATTAAAAGATCCGGTAAAGGTTCCCACAAGATCACCCAGCTCTGGCCTAAAGGTGCTATAATACTTTACAGTATCTACTAAATCTTTATTTAATTTGTATACATCCATAACTATTTCGCTATTTATGTCCCCGTACTTCAATATATTTTTAATTCCTGAAACGGTTTGCTCGTAATCGTATTTTAAAATAAGTTTTATAGAATCAATACTTTTAGAAGTCTCGTCTGTGCCAAATTGTGTGAGTCTTGGTTGCACAATAAGACAGGATTTACTCATACCAAAAATCGGGTCATTTATTACCCCTAAAGAATTTGAAGTTAGGTTGTCTGTTCTAGAAGAGTCGTCTCGCACTGATCGAGCAGATATGTCCGAAAGGACTACTTCTACACTATTAAGATTACCGTCTCCTAGAATGTCTACTCCAATATCGGTGGTTTCTTTTTTACAACCCCAAAAAACGAGCAAAAAGAAAAGGGGCAATAACCCCTTACTCTTGATATTTAATTTTGTGTTAATCACGATTTTTTTATTGTTCTGTTTCTGCAAATAAGGAATTATAAAAGTTCAGATAATTGTCTGCTATTCCTTCATTAGAGTGATTGAGTATTGGTTTTTCAAAAGAAGATAACCGGTTTTCTAACTCTTCGTTTATGTCGTGGCAACGCACTACGGCATCTGCGTGCATTATGCCACCCATGTGCATACTCGTGCAGTCGCCATTGGCAAATGGCACAAGCTCTTCGTCATCTATATAATTAAGACCCGCTTTTCTTGTAAAATCTTCGCCTAGATCTTCATTAAAGTCATTTTGATAAACCGAGTAAATTACTTTTGAATTTGAAAAAACAGGCTCGTCTTTATAGATTGTTTTTAGGTATAAAGGGATAAGGCTAGTCATCCAGCCTTGGCAATGTATAATATCAGGATACCATCCTAATTTTTTAACTGTTTCTAAAGCTCCTTTGCAAAAGAAAATAGTACGTTCATCATTATCCGCAAAGAAGTCTTCGTTTTCATCGTTGTAAATAAACTTTCTATGAAAGAAATCTTCATTATCTAAAAAGTAAACTTGCATTTTAGTGTTCGGAATAGATGCCACTTTAATGGTAAGAGGGTTGTCGTTGTCGTCTATGGTAATATTCATACCAGAGAGGCGAACTACCTCGTGCAGCCTATTTCGTCTTTCATTAATTACACCAAAGCGAGGAACTAATATCCTTACTTCGTTGTCTTTTTCCTGAATTTTTTGAGGAAGATATCTAGCAATTTCGGCCAGTGGCGTGTCTCCATCCAAAAAGGGTCTCATTTCTGAAGAGATAAATAGAATTTTTTTTCTTTCCTGTGTATTGTCCATAGAACGCGTTATTGTTATACAATTGCAAAGATACTGCCATTTAGAGCTATAAAAATAACGCAGCACTATTGTATTTTAACTATTTTTAACGTATATATATGCATATTATCAAATCAAAACACGACTTAGTTGCCTCCCTTTTGTCCTTACGAAGGAAGGATGAAAAGGTTACTATTGGTTTTATACCCACTATGGGCGCTCTTCATTCTGGCCATGCGTCTCTCATTGACGAAAGTGTGAGCGAAAACACCATAACCGTATGCAGCATTTTCGTAAACCCCACCCAATTTGGGGATAAATCGGACTTAGATAAGTATCCAAAGCCAATTGAAAAGGATATTGAAATTCTTATTAAACACAAATGCGATATCCTTTTTTTACCTGAATTTGAGGACGTTTATTCGGCCAACTGCATCCAGCAGAAATTTGAGCTCGGCGAATTGGAGTTCACAATAGAGGGGGCTAGTAGGCCTGGTCATTTTCAAGGGGTTTGCAATGTCGTAAACCGGTTATTTGAAATAATAAAACCTGATTGGGCCTATTTTGGACAAAAAGATTATCAGCAAACTGCCATAATTAAATCACTTATCAAATTAACCCGTTCTGATGTAATACTGAAAATAGTGCCTACAAAACGAGAACCTAATGGATTAGCAATGAGCTCCAGGAACATACGCCTTTCTGAAACGGGAAGAAAGAATGCTGCTTTTATTTATAAGGCGCTTAGGGATATTCGATCCGACATAGAAACTAGATCTCTAACTGAACTAGTAGAACGTGCGAAGCAATTTATTAGCTCACAAAAGGGTGCGGATTTAGACTATTTACGTGTAGTAGATGCAGAAACATTACACGAAGTCACATCCTTAAAGCAGTCGGCAGACGTTGTAGTACTCGTAGCGGTAACGTATGAGGGAGTTAGACTAATTGACAACATTTTTTTAACCTGATTGCTTGCTAAGAAAAATAATTCCCTTATCTTTGCACCCCAATTAACGCGGGATGGAGCAGTGGTAGCTCGTCGGGCTCATAACCCGAAGGTCACAGGTTCGAGTCCTGTTCCCGCAACTAACCAACATAAGAGTCTCACTGAAAAGTGGGACTTTTTTTATGGTATCTTGACACGTTACACTTCACTTCTTTCAAGGCTGACGTCTGTTTTTCTTGTAATAAATCTACTAAAACTATCAGTAAGTTCAAAAAAATACAGGTTTTTTTAACTATTCATAACCAAAAAAAACGGGGTAAAGCAAAGCTTTACCCCGTTTTAGAAATTAAAATCTTATTATTTGTTTACTATGAATTTAGCAACACCTTCTTTTTCTGCGTTATGCAGTTTTAGAATGTAGCTTCCTTCTACAAGAGCAGAAAGGCTAAGGTTGTTGTTATATAGCGTTCCTTCAGCAACTTTAGATCCTAATAGGTTATAGACCTCATAGTTTTTCCAGTTCTCTGAACCAACAACCGTTAAATTGTTGCTTGCTGGGTTTGGATAAACTCTAGCTACAATACTTAGATCATTGATAGAAGAACGATCAACCCACTCTGTAATGTCTGCTAAACCTCTTGGGAAGATTTGGTATCCTTCATTGTAAGGAGCAGAAGCATCAAACTGACCACCAAGACCAACAATAGTCATTGTATCAAAAGAAACTGGCTGTCCAACTACGCCTGGGATGTCTTTGTCAATTCTGATTTGGAAGGTGTCTTTAGCTTCGTTAGTTAACCAAACGTTTCCATTATTTGGCCATACAGTTGTAGTGTCATTTGTAATCCAAACTTTTTCTAATCTAATAAAGTTAGACTCAGTTGCTTCAGATGGAGCAGCAACGTCCATTGGATCTTTCAATGTATTACCCGCCGAGTTTACTCTAATGCTGTCTGGGAAAAGCTCTAATAATCCATTATAGAAATCAATTTTACCTCTTACGGTAATCTCGTCACCTTCAGTAACTACATAGTCATTAACGTCTGCAAAATTATAGATATTGATACCCGCAGTTGCATCGATTAAAGTGAATGATAGTCCAGCGTTTCCGTCTAAGTCCACACCATACACAATACCGGTAATCTCATAAAGCTCATCTTCATTTGTAGCTGCTAGATCAGCATCAAGCATAATAACATCTACAATGTCAGAAACGGTATACGTTGGGTTTTTGCTGAAGTACACGTTGTCGATATAAAGAGTAGCGCCTCCAACCGGAACGGCAGAGAAGATTATTTGCGATACGTTAGATTTTGCAGTTAAGCCTGAGAAATCACTTAGCATAATTTTATGGTTGTTCCATGATTCCAGCGTTTGGTTGTCAAAAGCAATTTCGTGCTCTGTATCATCTCCACCACCAAATGCGTTGTCCGCACCAAAATCAACTAATTTAACTCTA
>Ga0115566_10000421_pt1 | contig 36480 bp, 24 predicted proteins | sample COGITO_mtgs_1204_3_FD_87173 | JGI IMG/M metagenome (GOLD analysis project Ga0115566, IMG submission 87173) | Pelagic marine microbial communities from North Sea - COGITO_mtgs_120405 | ecosystem: Environmental > Aquatic > Marine > Epipelagic | place: Germany:Helgoland, sampling site Kabeltonne...
AAGCTGGATATAATGACGTGCATATTGTGGAGGAACAACGGGAGCCAAATGGAAATTTCCCTACCGTAAAAAGTCCTAACCCTGAAGAAAGAGAAGCCTTAGATCTTGCCCTAAAGCTAGCTGATCGAGTGGATGCTGACATGGTCGTTGGTACAGATCCTGATAGTGATAGACTTGGCGTAGCCGTGAGAAACTTGGATGGTAAGATGATTCTTTTAAATGGCAATCAATGTGGTGTCCTTATCACAGATTACCTATTATCCAATGCAAAGCTTAATGGAAATGAATTCATTGCTTACACAATAGTTAGTAGTGAAATGTTTAAAGATGTTGCCACCGGTTATAGCGTAGATGCCGAAGTATGCTTGACTGGCTTTAAACACATCGCGGCCCTAATCCGAAACAACGAGGGCGTGCGTAAATTCATTGGTGGAGGCGAAGAGAGTTATGGATACATGGTAGGCGATTTTGTAAGAGATAAGGACGCACTTACTTCCACGCTCATTTTTTGCGACTTAGCAGCAAAAGCAAAAGCAGATGGTAGCTCGGTTTATCAAGTTTTATGTGAATTATACGAAAAGCATGGCTTTTACTTTGAGCATCTTTTAAGCATCACCAAAAAAGGAAAGCACGGTGCCGATGAAATCTCAGCAATGATGGATAATTTCAGAGCTCATCCCCCAAAATCATTAGGTGGAGAAAAAATCGTTCGCATTGATGACATATACACAAGCACAAGACTAAACATGATCAACGGAAATCTGGAGACCATCCACCTTCCAAAATCAAATGTGCTTCAATTCTATACCGAAAACGGCAGTAAAATTTCTGCTCGACCGTCCGGGACTGAACCTAAGATTAAATTCTACTTCAGTATTAAGGCCCCGTGGAACAAGTCTAAACAACTTACGGAGCAAGAGAACGAGCTAATGCTTGTCGTTGAGAAAATGATAAAGGATTTGAATCAAGGATAAAGCGACTACTTCTTATTCGCTTTTTTCAATTCTAGGTAATCCATGATTTCGGGTTTGTGATTTGAAATCCACCAATACCAAGTTTCTTCTCGATTCAAATTTTGAATTCCTTTTTGCGGAACATTATTGGTTTTCATAAATTCTCCGATGAACGCATTCGACTCTTTTGGAGTTGAATACCATTCTTGCCAATCAGATAATATAACGTTGGGGTCATATCCGATTGCTGACACAACGTCTAAATCAGACTCTGTTACTTCGTTCTGCTGGGCTGTGGCCGAAACTCCAAATCCAGCTAAAAACATTACAACTATTAAAAAGCTTTTCATATTCATTCTCTTCCTTTAAATAAAATAAAGTTTCCGTATTTCTTTTGTTTTATCTGATTCTGAATCTTGTATTCTAGAACATATAAATAGTTTCCGATCGGCATTACCTTGCCATTTACTTTTCCATCCCAAATAGCTGCCTCATTCTCTCCAAAAAACAATTCATTGCCCCAACGGTCATAAACCCATAGTGCCACATATTCAATTCCATCACCTTTTATTTCAAAGTAATCATTGATTCCATCATGGTTCGGACTGAAGCTATTTGGAATGTAAATTGTCAAATGAGGTTCAACGATAATTTCGTATTGGTATTCGTTCTCACAACCATAATCCGATGTTGACTTGAGCGTAATTATGTATGTTCCTGCGCTGTCGTAAACATGTTCAAGCGGATCTTGTTCATCACTGAAACTTCCATCTCCAAAGGTCCATTCCCAAGTTGCTGCTCCTTCGGTATAATTTACAATTTCCACTTTTGGATCGAGCATATGAATCCAGGATTCGGATAATTCAAAAGCAACATAAGGCTTCGCGTGAATGGTGATTTTTTCCTCCATTCGCCATTTGTCTTCACATCCATATGGAGTAGTAACTTGAAGTGAAACTGGATATTCGACATCCATCGAACCATCTTCCAAGGTGTAGCAATGTGTAGGATTGACATTTTGGCTTTTCGATTGATCACCAAAATCCCATGCATATGAAAGCAAGTCACCGTTTTTAACGTAAGATTTATCGATAAAGGTGACACAATGAGGAGAACACCCTTCAAGGGTATCAGGCTCAAAACCTGCAACAGGATTATGATAGACTATCGTAGCTCGTTCCGCGGAATCATAACACCCATAGGTCGTTTCCACATACAATTCCGTATTATACAAACCGCCTTCAGCGAAAGTGTTTTGAGGATCTTGAAGATTAGACGTTTGACCATCACCAAAGCTCCACGACCAATCAATTACTCCGATAGCGTCATATTGATAGTCAAAATAGGTTTCATCTTGAAAGCTAATTGCATTTTGGGCACATACATGATCGTCTTTGACAAGGATATGAGCCCTTGGCTTAGGTCTTATTAAGATCTCAGTTTCTTCTGTTGTATGGCATCCATAATTTGAATATGGAGTATGGAGAACTTTATAATAACCAGGAGCCTGATAGAAATTACCAACGGTCTCGTTGTTTGCAGAATTTCCATCTCCAAATTCCCATTCCCAATTATCCAATTGGGAACCAAACATCCCGCTGAGTTGAGAATTATCTTCAAATTTAACGGCTTGCCGCTCACATTCTCCAATTTGAATGAAATCTGGAACGGGCACGGGATAGATATCAATATTCTTGACCACAGTGTTTGTACAGCCCTTATCCGTAGCCACGGTCAGGGCTATATCATATGAACCAAAGGCTAGGTATTGATGCGTAGTGTTCTGATTAAAATCAGTCGGATAGCTATCCCCAAAATCCCATTCCCAATAATTGATCGCGCCTTGAATAGAGGTCGAGATGTCATTTAATTTAACCGTGTCGTTACGACAAACCGAGGGCGCAGTAAAGTCGACATCCGGAATTGTAAAAACTTCAACGGAGTCTGTGAAGGGAGTAGAACATCCGAACGCAGAATAGGCCATTAAAGACACGATGTAAACTCCATCGCTTCCATAAGTGTGACTCGGATGCTGAACGTTCGATGTGGCTCCATCGCCAAATAACCAATACCAAGATGTCACGTCACCGGTGCCAATGACTGATTGATCGGTAAACGGGGTCGGAGTAAGCTCGCATTCCGGATCAAACGTGAATGACGTTTCAGGATTTGGATGCACTCGTACTGTCTTCACAACTGTGTCGGTGCAGCCGCCATTAGCAGTCACTAATAGCCGACATTGATAGTTTCCGCTATCTGGAAAAACATGGTTTACTTGACTGCTTGTGTAATCAACTGAGCCATTTCCATCTACATCCCATGACCAAGCAATAATTGATCCTCCAAGTGCATAGGAAGTATTTTGAATAGGCATACCTATTCCATCGCAAACAGCACTATGAGAAAAATTGGCGATAGGTTGAGGTAGCAAGGTTATTTGTACATCATCAGATGTTATTGGGCAACCATTTCCACCAACTGTCCATCGAAGTACATTGGCACCAGGACTAAGTCCCGAAACAGTGGTATTATAAATATTTGCGTTGGCGAAAGTACCTGAACCACTCATTACCTGCCAATAACCTGTCCCCTGATTTCCCTGCAATTGATAGGGTTGAGAACAAATACTCGTATCAGGCCCAGCGTCAGCCTGTGGTGGATTTGAAATTATTGTTTCGCAAATCTTAACTACAGTGTCACCATCACAGCCTAGAATAGCTGCACAAATCTGACCCGAAGGATTAGAGTTGCTGAATTGAATCAAAACTGAATCATTATTGGCATTGCCAACAATGCTCATCCCAGAAGGCAGGGTCCAGTATATATCGCTACCGTGAAGTGGTGGACTGATGTTGTACGGCTCTTGCTGTCCATTATAGGCATTGCAAAATGTCAAATTACCGTTGATTGTGAAATTCGGTGTAGCAACGCAGTGATATCGGACCTTCCCATTAAACTCTCGTGGGCTGAATGAGGCGCCAAAAGGGTAATCCTTTCCATATCCTTCGTGCAATACGAGGTCGCCATTTCCTCCGAGCGAATCACAAACAGTCGACCCGTTCGTGTATCTACAAATTGGATTTGTACCTCCGTTTGTTGTTATGTAAAAAGCAACCGTTTGATACTTATTTACCGGAAGATTGATGTTTAATGGAATCACGGTGGAATTATTCACACCAGCGGAGGTTACATTATTAACAGACCCTAAAAGTGTCCAAGCTCCTGGAGTCGTAATGTACCCTGTAGCTGTGCCGTATCTATAATAAACCAGTATCTGGCTTAAAGTACCTGCTGCATAATTATTCTCAAAGGTGTCAATGACAATATTCCTTTTTGCCGTGATGGTAAACATAATGCCATCTTGACCATTATTTGTATTAAAAGGAGTGCTCGCAGGCGAATTACACGCCTGGGCGTTTACCAAATTCATTTGAGCAAAAAACCCAAATAAAATAAGCGTTACTAATTTCAAAAGCTTCGATATGTTGTTTCCTTCCATTACTCTACTCCTAATACTGTAACAACACCATCCTTCTCAATCACATCACCAAAAATGGTTTTGTAAATAATTTTATATCCGTATAAGCCATTTTGAACAATCTTTCGATCTGCTCCTCTTCCATCCCATTTCGCGTCAACACCATCACCCTCAAAGACTATCTTGCCCCACCGATCGAAAATGAGCATTTTCATGTCTGCGATTTGCTCCAGTCCGGCAACCATAAAGTATTCGTTATTACCATCCTCGTTTGGAGTAAATGCTGACGGAATATATGGAACGTTAACATGTTTAATCGTCATCGATTTAGATGTTGTATCAGTGCATTCATAAATATTACGAGCAACCAGCACAATTTCATAATTACCCGCTTCTTTCCATTCATGTGCTGGATTATGTTCGATTGATGTTGATCCATCCCCAAAGTTCCAGCGATACTTATTCGCTTCCAGAGAGGTATTCTGAAATTGAACAAAAGGGCGAACCGTAGTTAATCCTTCCAAATCTTCAGGTGAGCTAATAAAATTAGCAACAGGCTGCGGCACAACATAAATCAAGCTATCCTTAGTCCGCTCTGAATAACAATTATGCTCTGTTTTCACGCTAAGCGTAACATCATATTCGATAAACTTTCCACTGTAGTTTCTATAGACGTGTGTCCCCGTGTCATTTTGAATCTGTCCGTCTCCAAATATCCAAACACGACTCCAATCAACTCCTGATTCGCTTTTCGTGTTTTCAATAAACCGCACATTTAGCGGTGAACATCCACTATCGGGTGACGCGGTAAACCTTGGAATCAATCGCTCATAAACTTCGATGGGGTGTGAAACCCATGAACTACATCCTTTAAATGACTCAACGTAGAGCGACACGGTATAAACGCCATGCGTATCGTAGCTGTGTAAAGGATTTTTTTCATTGTTGATCAGTGAACTGTCGCCAAAATCCCATTCGTATAATGCAATCGCCCCACCGAAAAGCGTTGTATCTTTAAAATAGGCTTCCGTCCGAGCACAAACGTTCTGCAATAAAAAATCCGTTTCAGGAACCTCGTAAACAGGCACTTCCTTCTCGATTACACTTTTACACCCTTTATCTGAAACGGTTTGTAGTCTAACACTATATAGTCCGATTTTATCAAAATAATGAGAAGGATCTCTTGTGTAATATGGTATTGAATTATCAATCAACCAGCTGTGCTGAACCAGATTTCCATATGCAACCGTGGACATGGATTCTAAATTCAAAGTGTCGCCAAGACAAACTTTGTTTTGATAGTTGAACTCAGTCACAGGTGTTGGGAATATCTCGATGTAAGCCAAGGTATCATCCATACATCCGAACGAACTAATCACCTTCAACGAAACACCCACATAACCATTGACCATGTAATCATGGCTAGGATGCCTAATAAAGGCCGAATCTCCATTATCGCCAAAATCCCACGCCCAAGTAGACATTTGAGCGCCCGATACGGTACTTTGATCTACAAAGGATGTAGTCTGAAATTGACAAGAATTATTCACTGTGAATTTTGCTTTAGGCAAGTGATAAACCTTGACCAGAATCTGGTCTGTTGAGATGCAGCCTTGATTTGATTTTGCACTACACCATACCGTGTAATTCCCTGCTTGTCCATAGACATGATTTGGTGCATATGTGGCATTTCCAGAATCAATCGGACTACCATCGCCATAATCCCAATATGTTTTAACCAAATTCCCAGTCTGAACAGAATTATTATTTTGAAAATCAACAGGTAACCCAAAGCAAACATCATCAGCGGAAAAGGAAATATCCGGAAGAGGACTGACATCAATGGTATGGAATGCCGTATCAGCACACCCTTGATTCCCCACAATTAATCGAACGTTATATGTTCCAGGCGCGCTATAAAAATGGATTGGATTTTGGTTGATATGATCAATAACTTGATCCTGATTCATGTCCCAGCTCCATGAGCTAATCACGCCTCCGTTGGCCTGACTCAGGTCATTGAAGGTTACCGGAGAACCTTCACATACATCGTTCGCATAAAAATCCGCGGTTGGAGTCATGTTTACGGTCACTTGCATATCGTCAAATGTCGATGGGCATCCTAATGATGTTACAGTCCAACGCAAGATATATACGCCTGAGGTGCTTCCAGAAAATGTTGAGTTATTGGCGGAAACGTCAGAAAATGTTCCAACTCCTGGACCTGAAAAGATTGTCCAAAGACCATCTCCAACACCAGGAACAGTCGCATTCAATTGCGCTAAATTACCATCACAAACATTTCGATCTGGACCAGCATTCGCTTGAGATGGAGAAGCTGCCGCAGTTATGGTAATACAAGCCGTATCACTCCATGAGCAAGAGTCTTTAACGCGCAAACAAAGTTCAATGGTTCCAACATTAAACTGAATATGGACCATAGAATCTTGTTCCGCCAAGACAGTTCCGTTAGTTACAAACCACTCGTAATCGACAATTCCAGGAAGGCTCGGTGTGCTATACCAAGCACTATCTCCTTGACATACATTTAAAGGTCCGAGAATTGAACTTGGAGCAACTGGTTGAGCAACAGTATAAGAGAAGCACGTGTCACCACTGAAAGTGCAAGTATCTTCGAGGTCAACGCATATCTGCCCCCCTGTTGAAAAAGGTCCAATAGCCACCGTGATCATCGTGTCGCCTTGAGTCGATAAGATGCTATCTCCGGCAGGCACTGTCCATTCATATCCTTGTGCAATGGAATCTTTTGGTATCCAATAAACTACCGTGTCCCCGGCACATACAGATAATGGACCATTAAATGGCCCTTGAGCCTTCATTGGAGTTGGACAGCAGTGATAAAAGAGCCTGCCATTCCAGATTCTAGGGTTAAAACTTGTTCCAAATGGATAGTCTTTCCCGTATGCATAGGAAATGGATAGATCGGCATTTGTAGTGTAAACTTGACCTGCCGTTGTACCACCGCCACCATTGGTATAGCGCATGTATGGTCCAGCATTCGGTAAGTAGGCTCGAGTAACGTACAGTCCAACAGTGTTACCAGCAGCTACAGGCAGATTTATAAAAATTGGAACATGGGTGTAATTGTTTACTCCTTGCGAAGGGAGATTTATCACACTGTCAATCATTGTCCAGCCTGCTGCTGAATTAGCATTTCCTACAACGGTACCAGTTCTCCACCAAATTTCAACTTCCTGAATTGTTCCCGTTTCAAAGTTGCACCAAACTGAGTCGATAAAAATGTCGTTGATAGCGGTGACATTAAACATGTTACCATCTTGACCATTGTTTTGGTTCATGATAGTCGTAATCGGGCTAGCGCATTGTGCAAATCCCTGATTGGGTTGTAACCCAAAAAACGACAACAGAAATAAGGTTAACGTAAAGCCAAAGAATTGCTTCATTATAATCATTCCTTCAATAGACGAGAAGCACCGACATGGATGCCTCTAAATTTGTAATGGGTAAAATTAACGTTTTAAAAAAAACTTCTGTGCTTTCAATTTCAACCCAAGTGGTTCGGTCGAAGCAGGTCATTCAACTCCTTTACAGGATTAAAGGTTTCAATTGGAACTTCAACAAAAACGGTAATCCAATTTGCCATAGCTCCATTCCATAGCCCAGGCCATTCCAAAACCTTTACAGTTTCTCCATCAATAATTTTCTCGGCTATGAAGTACTGTTCGTCATCAACAAAATCATTTAAATTGATCTTATTATCCTCTAAATCACGCACACAGCATACCAAGTCAACAGGATTAAAATGTGCAGATGAAGAAAGAATCATTTCTTGGCGCATATTGCCCCTATCGACCTGAAACTGTTCAACTATTTGCAAACTTTCGCCTGTTCTTTTATCTAAGCACCAAAATGGACCACCACCGGGTTCGCCTTGATTTTTCACCATTCCACAAACCCTGATAGGACGCTTGATATATTCTTTAAGTTTTAAATATTCTCTTGGAATTCGAAGTCCCCATCGGTCTCGGACTTGATCGATGCTCACCGCATCTACAAGGCCTTTAGACACTTGATTATGAAGCATCAATAACTCATCTCGAAGCGTTATTAAAACACCACCAAGCAAGAGCTTATTTTCAACATTTACATCCTTAAATCGTCTATGACTTACATTATCAATGTTTTTGATAAAAATAATTTCAGCGTCAAGATCATTCAGGTTTTGCAGCAATGCGCCATGTCCACCGGGTCGAAATAAAAGCTGACCGTTTTCATCTTTTAGGGCCTCACCTTTTGAATTGGTTGAAAGCGTATCCGTCTCTGACTTTTGGCTAGAATAGCTTATTTCCACTTGATCCGAATTAAAACCTAAATGCTCAAGTGCTCTGGCCACTTCCTCTTTAAAAGCCGCTTCATATTCCTTTGAAATGGTGAAATGAACCTTAGCTCCGGACTTACCGTTAGCATATTCCATAAGTTCATAAATATGCTCTTCAACTGCTGTTGCCGAATGCTCGTACTTATGAAAGGGAATTAACCCTTTTGGCAATTCATCTAGGCCTAAACCTTCACGCTGAACCAATACTTTCAGCCAGTTAACCTTGTCATCAAAACTCAATTCGAAGGCGTTTAACCCATTTTCAGCAGCTTTTTCTGACCAAACTTCCATAAAAGCCAGCTTATCAGCTTCTTTAAAGAAGTTCATTATCAGCTTACGATGTTCAGTGGGGTTTTCTATCCAAGCACTTATTTGTTTGAACATTCTAGATGCAGCACCAGAGGCGGGAACAAATTTCACAATGTCTAGATTGCTTTTTCGACTGGTATAAAGATCCACAAATACTTGGCGTTCATCACTTGAAAAAGACTGAATTCCAGCCTTTAAAGTCGCAGCTCGTAGCAGCTTAATGTGGTTCGCTCCTTTCTCGAAACAACTCATTTGTTGCTCAATTCTAGCGCTATCAGCGGAAATAATTTCTGTCGGCATAGACTGCAAAGCTAGTGCTATATTACGATTCACTTTATACGCACGCGACAACCATTTACTTTTGCCGCGATTATGATCGAATCGACCCCAATATCTGAACTTAAATATCCTGTGATGGAGCATTTCGCCACGATTCAAGGGGAAGGCTTTCACGCTGGAACTGCCGCCTATTTTGTTCGGCTTGGCGGCTGCGATGTAGGCTGTGTTTGGTGTGATGTTAAAGAGAGCTGGCCAATTCTTGGTCACCCCGAAATGACTTCCATCGAAATTGCAGATTTGGTAAGTAAATCAGGATTAAAAACTGTTGTAATTACAGGTGGCGAGCCAACTATGCATAATCTTGCCCCATTAACTCGTGAACTGAAGTCAAGGGGAATTCAAACCCATATTGAAACCTCCGGAACCAACGCCTTAACTGGATCTTGGGATTGGGTCACGTTCTCACCGAAGAAATTCAAAGCCCCAGTTTCCGGTTTTGGAAACTTGGCCTCAGAATTGAAGATCATTGTTTTTAATAAATCTGATTTCGAATTTGGTGAAACCCACGCTGAAAATGTTCATTCTCAATGTGAGCTATACCTTCAGCCCGAATGGGATAGACGAAACGAAATATCAGATCGGCTGGTCGCATACGTCCTACTCCATTCAAAATGGAAAATTTCAATTCAGAGCCATAAATATTTAAACATTCCATGAGAATTTTACTTGCACTCATTTGCACGTTTTTCACAATCATCGGCTACGGTCAAACAGGAGGGTCTAGCGATAAAAAGGCCATAAAATCCTATGCCGTTGGGCGAGAGTATTTCAAAATACAACAATGGGAATCGGCTGAAAAAAGCCTGCTCGAAGCTATTGACAGGGATGACGAGTATCTGGACGCCATGAACCTCTTGACTGAGGTATATATTGGTATGGAGCGGTTGGACGAATCAAAAAAATGGACGCGTAAAATCATTGAAATCAACCCGAACTACAGCCCTAATTTGATTCTGATTTTAGCTACGCTTGAACAGTATGAATCGAACTACAGTGAAGCCTTGATTTGGTACGAGAAATACCTCAAAATGGCACCGCCAGAGTCTTCCAACTATCGAGCTGCTAAAAAGGGAGCAGCATGTTGTGAATTTGCTCAATGGGCGTTAAAACATCCTGTTGACTTCCAAATCGAAAACTTAGGCCCAAACATAAACTCTGAACACAGCGAATATTTCCCAGCAATGACGGCTGACGAAGCGCTCTTGATGTACACGAGGGCTACTCCAGTTGAACGAGCTCAATATTATGAGAACGATAGAAACGAAGACTTTTTCTTCTCGGAGAAAGTGGATGACGGTACTTGGGGACCATCATTCAACCCAGGACCTCCATTGAACACCCCATTGAATGAAGGTGCCCCTACCCTTTCGCCAGACGGCAAGTATTTGATTTTCACCGCCTGTGATTTGGGTGATATGGGAAATTATGGACCAGATAAAAAAGGTTTTGGTCATTGCGACCTTTTCGTTTGTATTAGGCAAGGCAACAAATGGTCGAGGCCAGTGAACATGGGGCAAACCATAAATTCGAAACATTGGGAGAGTCAACCTTCGTTTGCAAGTGATGGCAAGACAATCTATTTCATCCGAGGTAAATACGACCGATATGGGGAGCGCCAAGACGATATTTACATGACTGAAATGGTGAATGGAAAATGGGCTCCCGCTCAGCCACTACCAAACAACATTAACACAGAAGGAAAGGAAGAATCCGTGTTTATTCACCCTGACAATAAAACCCTTTATTTTTCCTCTGATGGGCACGTGGGAATGGGAGGAATGGACATTTTCATGACGAAAAAACAAGATGATGGCACTTGGAGCAACCCGATTAATCTGGGTTACCCTATCAACACTTCAGAGCAAGAGAATAGCTTTCACGTTTCGGCTTCTGGAGGTTACGCCATTATAGCCAGCAGCCGTGAAGGAGGACTTGGAAAGCTCGATCTCTATAAGCTTACGTTGCCAGTAAACTTGCGCCCGCAACAAATCACCTATTTAAAAGGAAAAATCAAGGATGCTAAAACAAAAAAGCCGCTCGAAGCTACTTTTCAACTGATCGATTTGGTTTCTGGAGATACTGTAGTAACCACTACATCGGATGCAGAAAATGGTTCGTTCTTGGTGGTTCTTCCTGCGAGCGAGCAATATGGACTCATTGCTGATCATGATGGCTATTTATTCCACAGCGAAAATTTCGCCCTCGACTTCACGAAAGATGTTTCTCACTTCGAAAAAAACATTGACTTACAACCGATGGAGGCTGGAAGTTCGATAGTCTTGAAAAACATCTTTTTTGACACGGATAAGTTCGAATTGAAACCAACTTCTAAAACGGAGCTTGATAAACTTCAAAAATTATTGACTAATAATCCGAAACTACGGATTGAAATATCAGGACACACAGATAATCAAGGTAACGCAGCTGCCAACGTTATTCTTTCTCGGAATCGAGCAAAATCGGTTTATGATTTCTTAATCCGAACCGGAATTGAAGCGAATCGTTTGAGTTATGAAGGATATGGTCAAGCCAAACCAATCGCGAGCAACGAAACGGAAGAAGGCCGCCAACTCAATCGAAGGACAGAATTTATAATTCTGGAATAAGCTCGGGTTTGTGGTATATAGCCACTGTTGATTCCCCTAATGTATCGGCATATACCAGCGTATAATCGACTAGCGATGAAGTTTCTGGCCCTGAACAATCGGTTGTTTTGGTGTATATGATGTATTCTGCATCATAGCAATCATCGCAAATATTAGGAAACCAACAAATCATGAAATTGTCGTTGTTCACGTAACCTGCATATTCGTTGATTAAGTAATTGGTTGTGACAAAATTCGAGCAAACAATATCGTCTCGATCAGCATTTTCAATCATCCAATCGACCATTTTACCTTGAAGCCGTAAATCATCATAGAGGCCGAGGTTGAGCTCACCTACACTCTTTTCACTGAGCAAGGACTGAAGACTTACTATTGAAAACCCAACAATTATTACATATTTAGACCACTTTGGAAGTTGTTCAACATTCCAAACAATGAGACCTACCATTGCACCTAATAGAATAACCATACTCAACATATAGCGAGGAGTATAGAAATTCATTGCTGAAAAAAGGATGAAACCAATTATGGTTATATACCCTATTCCTATAAAATGATGCAGTGACGTAATCTTTCGATCTCGCGAGGTGAAATACCAGAAAACCATAAAACCAACGCAGAGGATTAGCATTACTATCGGATACAACACGTCTGGCATTTGCCAATGCCAGATCAGTAGTTTATAAGCACAAAACCCTAAAACGACCAATAAAGCATTCATCCAAAACTTCTTTAATTTCAAGCTCAATGCCGCAATTATCATAGCGGGATATGCAATCCATCCACGGTTTTGAGATTCGAAAAGAAAGCGAAATATTTTTCTAAGATTATATTTAATATCCGCCAATTCATAAGTGATGTAACCTGTATGTTCAGGATACAAAAACCAGCCATGATAGAGGTATAAAAGAATTGGATGGGATAATAATACCAACAGCGAGATTCCATACTTAATCAGGCACTTCCAACCTTGATCTCCGATAATAATCCGTCCAACATCCCAAAGAAAAAAGGAGGCATAAAAAACAACAGCTGTTTCCTTACTATAGATCGCTACGCATAGACCAACCACAAATAAGCCTATTTTGTTTCTTGAGTAACCGATCAGTGCGAGCATAAACCCGAAAGACATAAGCATTTCTGGATACAAGGAGGCTGACTGTGCAATAAATATCGGTTGAATCGCAATAAGAAGCGAAGCGGAAATAGCCGCGCCCAAACCTTTCCAATTGTAAAACTGAACATAAATTATAGCGATAATCGAACAGCTGATCACAAGAGCAAAACTGTGCGCACTCGCATTGGACAAACCAAATATTTTCATCCAAACGCCTCCTAAAAACTGAAAAAGCAATGGATGCCCGCGACTCAACCCTAGTTGCAACGCATCCGGTAAAATTGAAGGAACCGCGTTGGCCATGCTTCTAATCGCAGGTGCATAAACCCAAGATTCATCCCAAAAGTGGCCTAGATTAATATTGGTCAATTGATAGCCAATTAAGCCGATCAGCAAACCAAAAAGAGGCCAATAATGTAAGGAGTGTAGTTTTTTCAATGAATTAAAAACTTCTTTGTGGTCTTGGAGACTTCAAATGTAAAAACAGCGATGTATACTCCTGGCTTTAAGTGAGACAAGCTACCCAGTTGATACACATAATTCGAAAAAACAACTTCTCCGAGCGCATTATAAATAACAACACTCGAGTTTTGGCTCAATTTTGAGTCAGCCAAAATAAATTGCTGGTGCTCCTGAGAAAAGTAAAGTTGATTATTTTCAGACATCTGCGCGTCTTGAAGATGAAGGATTGATTTGTCTATGGAATATGAATTATTAGAAAATAATTCGGTCAATCCAGTTGGTTTAATCTTTGGCCTATACCAAAACAACGCATCTGACAATCCGTTTGTCTCATATTCTGAATAGCCGATTCCAACAAGGCCAACGCCAAACTTCTTTATCCTTATCGAGCTTTCATTCGAACGCGTACCAAATGTAGAAGAACCTGATTGGTTGTTTAAAACCGAGTCTATTAAGGAAATAAAAACTTCTCGCATTCCCTCTCCATAAGTATCAGTATATCCAGTTATATAGACCGAGTCCCAAGATTGAACCTCAACGGCATATGCTCTATCGTTTTTATTATTCACATTTATATCATACCCTTGAATGGCTTCTGCTTGGATAAGGCCAGCAGCGCTAATTCTATGTATCAATATATCCTCATCCGGATGAAAATAACTCTCCGAATATCCTACAACAATGATGGTTGAATCTTCAAATTGATCAAGTGCAGTGTAAACATCATTTCCACCTAAACTGTGGATCAGTGTCCATCTCGTAGTAAAGCTACCATCGAGATTCATCAAGAATGCATCTAGTGAATCACCGAATAAATAACCACATGCTAGAAAACCTGAACCGTATTTGTTCAGATTTAGACCCTGCAGATGATACCCAAATGTTTCGGGTAATTCATCATTTGAATATTCTTGTCCTGTAAGCGCGTTCATTTTCACGAACCTTAGATTTTCAACCTCGGAATCGATAACCTCATGAATAGCCAACAAAGTATCGTTTGAAATAACAATTTGAGTAATCTCACTCCATTCATCGGCAATACTGAAGTACTTTTCATATAATTTAATTCCTGATACCGTGAAACCGTAAATCACTCCAGAATAGGTGTTAACCATTCCATTAGATCGCCCAGCAACAATGATTACCGAATCTTGGCGTAAAATTTTATTGCCCTTTTCACTTGCAAATGACCCGACTTCAAAAGTCATTTTCACTTTACCGTACGCATTAACCTCTAGTACATGTATGTTTGAGTTTAGCCGATTTGAATCTGAGCCGCTATTCACTAATACGTAAAAGGTTGAATCCGTTGCGACAATAAAATCACTTGCATATTCTGAAGATGGTCCTCCAATCTTCGAATAAAATACCGTATCCTGACTGTTAGCTAGCGTATAAACGAAAATGAAAAAAAGTAAAACGAGCTTTTTCATTGGAACAAATATTTAAACGTCAATCCGGCACTACCGCCAGCATAATTCCCAAAAACGGCCATAGCCTCTATATTCCTCAAGTAAATATTGAAGTGCATGCTTTCCCATCTTAAGGATGCATCAAGACCTACCTGAAGATGAACATATCCGCCATACCCAATCTGGCTTTGAAGTCCAATGTGTTCAGAAAAAGCATAGCCAGCTTTTACATACCCAAAGGGATTAAAATCGGCCTTCCATCGAACAACTGTTCCTAGGCCTAATACAAATCCATGATCTTTCTTTTGCATGATATCAAATACCGCTGATCCAGGAAGCCATTGATTCAATCTGGTTTTCTTAAAAGCGCTATTAACGCCTTCCAACAGACTATCGGCAAGTTGATTATCAGCAAACTGTTCATCGATATGATCTAAATCTGGAATTTCTACTCCCGTCCAAGTAACCACCGTATCGATGTCAAATTGAATCGTTTTTTTATTCCACTGTATAAAGCCAAGATTGAAAACATCCATACTAAGCATCCACTGCGTGCTACCGATAGCCTGAAACGGTGCTTGCAATCCAAAATTAAGTCCAAGGCCTAGGCCGTTTCCGCGTGCAAAACCAACATTTCCCGTGTCAGACTGTTTGTAGCCGCCTACAACATTTAAGTGAAGCGTGTCGCCTAAAGTGGACGTATAAAGCTTGGCGCGATTCACATCAGCTTGAATAAGCTGCTCGCCATTAACGATGCTTACTAACCCATAAATCGAGGTGTTTAACCCCGGCTGATAAGCCCAACCTGCCCCCATTTGCTGAAATCGGATACCCGTCACATTTAGCCCACTAACATCAACAGTGTCGCCTGCAAACTTTTTATTCCCAGAAAACATCAAATCAACAGCTTCCATAGGAAATGAGCCGTGGAAATGGGCCCCATCAGAAACAGAAAAGATTATGTTATGCGCAGTACTTTTTATATTCCAACTCCCTTTTAGTGCGATTTCATAATCTATTCCAATTCGATTCTTGGATTCATCCAATCGATCGATTTCGCGACTCAACACACCCCGATCCAACTCTTTATCCATTAGTAAATTCTTGATAAACTTGTTGGAAAAATCGGCCGTGGTCATATTGATGCCAGAACTAAACCCAACGGATGATTTCCCGTTGTTTTCAGCATAAAACCGATGCTGCACAGGCGATTGCGCCATTGACATCGATACGAAAAAACAACTAAAAATTAAAAGCCGCCCACTCATTTCTGTGTCGAAACATTAAGGTCCGCCACAACTTTGAATTCCATTTTTTGATCCGAACGCACATGAATGGAATCTATTCCAGTCGTATTTAACATGGTTTCTAAACGAATTTCGGTGGCCGCCTCCATTAGCCCCAAGCGCGCTTGATTAACCGGAACTTCTAGGATACTTCTTGCTGGAACCACCGTTAAGCCATCTGCTGATTCGGTGCCTCCGGCTATCCATGTTGGAGCAACAAGTAGACTATCGAGTTGCATCCCTAATGAATCCATTAAATAAAACTGAACACGCGCCTCAATGGCATAGCCATTATCTAAAATAAAGCGAAGACTTCCATAGTTAACCCTGTCGAGCTGGTTTCCATCCTTAGGCGCCAAATAGTTAAAGGCAAATGTGTCGGTTAAAAACAAACCTGTAGTACTCACAATCAACGGCACATCAAGTTCTATACTGGCGGTTAAGTTATGTCCATAATAGGCAAAATCATTGCCCAGTGAAACATTTCCTAATGGGTTAACATCTACAAACAAGTCTGCGAAAAACTGATCTGGCCTGTTCTCTAAAAGTGCATCGAGGTTGCTATTCTCGTCCGTGAATAAAACCTTTCGCTGTATATGCTTAACCGGGTTTCCTCTATCATAGAGGTTAATCGCCCGTGTAAACTTCATGGATTGACCAATGATGCTATGTTCTAAATCCACTCGATCTCCTTTATTTGACGAGGACAATTGATTCACTTTCAACTCAAGGTCGGCTCCAATTCCATTATCAATGGTCATTTCGACATTGAAATCTGTGACATTCAATCGTGTGAATGGAACAGCATCAAACAGATCAACCGATTCGATTTCATTGAATGAAGCGGTTTGACTGCCAAAATACCCTACCACATATTCCGGTATCACATTCGTGACCGTATTTTGGATGTTGAATTGATCGCCCGCCTGAAACTGATGATTTTGAGTTTCATCCGGATGGATCATAGCCTGAATGAAAGTAACAACGGTGTTGTAGCCGTTCCCATCCTCCCCTCTAAGATCCATGGCATAGCCATTCAAATTAAAGGAACGATGCAAGGTGTCATTGGCTTCGACTCGCTCCTCTATGGAAAATGTATCCCCATTTAAAGTCGCACTATAAATGGAATATGTAAATAGAACTGGCTTATCGATGGTGTTTTCTAAAAAGACCTCAATTTTAGAATCCCTTATCTCCACAAAAGTCAACTCAACATCTTTCAAATCAAACTTTGTCTCTTCCTTTTGGACAAAAAATGGCACTCCGGGAGGATAGGAAATGCTAATAGGAATAAAAAACCCGGTATCGATACTATAGTCCGGAATTCCGATAAGTGTGTCTAGCCCCAAGCTAAGCAAGGTCTCTGAAGCAATTACATGTAGGAGTTTTCCATTGTCGATGCTGAAATTTTTGGTGTCGGTGTAATTCGAAAAATTCACCGAACCAAAGGCAATCGGAGCCACAACGTCAACATCCCATTCAGCAATACTCAATTCTTTCCGACACCCCGAACCAAGGATTAGAAGCACCAGAACGATAATAAGGTGGTATTGGCTGATTTTCATTTTTCGACCTTCCAAAGGTGATAAAAAAAGCAAGCATTGGATCGCTTGAATTCTTCTATCTAAACGACTACCTGGTTATACTAGAAGACCATCGCTAGCACATCAATTGTTAATTAACATAACTTAGAATATCTTCTCGCAAACTAATCGACCGTTCAGACGTATGTGTAATGAACCGCACTAACTTTGCGGATAGAAATGAGCAGTATAATTCCAAAACCGGATCTAAAATTCTTCATTTCATGGATTTCTTGTTCCATAGGAATGTTTGGAATGTCTTATCTCTGGCATGGCGTCTTTCTCAACGACTTCATTAAGATTTCGTATCCCGTTGACGTTTTTTTAACCATAGCTGCCCTAGTTTACCTAGGTATTGGATTGTGTATTACAATTCTCACCTATGTTGGAAAAAAGGTAAAGGATTCTTTCAAATATGGAATGCTTGTCGGTGCAATTGCGGGGGTTTTTATCTACGCCATCGCTTTTTTGCTTGGAATTAGCTTTTATACGCAAGTCGATATGAAAATTATTGTGTTTGACCTATCATGGCAAGTCTTTGAACAAGCATTTGGTGGCTTGGTTTGCGGTTGGTTTTACCGTTTTTTATACGTCCGAGAAAAACAACAACTTCGGATGGCCGATTAAGCCGACTGTTGCATTTCGCTCATTTTTCGATAAAGTCCATTTTCGATTTTCATCAATTCTTCATGTGTTCCTTGTTCAGCGGCCGAACCATTTTCCAAAACCACAATTTTATCGGCATTTCTAATCGTACTCAATCGATGCGCAATAATGACACTCGTTCGGTCTTTCATCAAAAGCTCGAGTGCATCTTGAACCAATCGTTCATTTTCAGAATCAAGAGAGGAAGTCGCTTCGTCCAATACTAAAAACTGTGGATTTTTGAGAATGGCCCGTGCTATAGCAATTCGCTGACGTTGACCTCCGCTTAATTGAATTCCTCGTTCACCAACAAGTGTTTCCAACCCTTCTGGAAACTGACGAATAAATTCCAAGGCGTTCGCCTTTTCGGCCGCAGCAATGATTTCTTGCTCCGAAGCATTTGGTTTGCCATATGCTATGTTCTCGCGAATAGAGCCACCAAATAGAAGTATCTCTTGTGGCACCAAAGCAAAATGCGATCTTAATTCGCTAATTGAATAGGAAGTTGAAGGTTTTCCTCCGATTAATATTTCGCCTCCATTTGGTTCAAAAAATCGAAATAAAAGTGAAAGAATCGTAGATTTACCTGCACCACTGGCTCCAACAATGGCCACCTTCTGACCCTGCTCCACATTAAACGAAAGGTCCCGTATGACGTGAACATCGCTGCGCGAGGGATAAGAAAAATTGACATTCGACAGTTCAATGGACGCCAAGATTGGCAACCCAGATCTTATTCCCGAAGTATCAATTTCTTCAGCGCCTTCTTCCATCAAATCAAACAGACTTTCGGTCGAACCAATAGCCTTTTGAACTTTACCAAAAACATCGGCTACACCACCTATGGAACCACCCACAAAAACACTATAAAGGATAAAAGACATAAGCACGTCCATTCCAATTTCTCCTTCATTTTTCAACTTAACCCCATACCAGATCACGAGAACAATTGCTCCGAACAAACCAGTAATTATGAAGGATGCAAAGGCGCCTCTCCATTTGGCACTTTTCATAGCAATTTGTCGGACATTTTCAGTCACTGCCAAATAACGTTTAGATTCAAAGTATTCATTTCCAAATGCCTTAACATTTTGAATACCTTGAAGAGTTTCTTCCACAATTACCTGCGATTCAGCTAATGTCGCTTGAGTTTTCTTGCTCAACTTCCGAATAAACTTACCAAACACCATAGCACCAAGCATCATTATGGGTAGGGAACAAAGCATAACTAATGTGAGCTCGGTACTATAAAAAAACAATAGTCCGACACCAAAAACTATGATAATCAACTGCCGAACCAACTCGGCCATAGTGGTCATGAAGACTTCTTGTAATTGAGAAATATCGTTACTTATTCTGCTATTTAACTCTCCCACGCGATGACTGGAAAAGAATGTCATCGGAAGCTGAATCAAATGATTATAGGTGTCTTGCCGAATGGCCGCTATTGCCTTTTCCGTGAAGTCGGCAAATAAGTAAATGCGCATGTACGAAAAGAACCCTTGAAGCACGAACGCGACCATTAGGAGCAGGGCAACTTGATCGATGTTTTCTAAATTAAAAAATCGATCAATGGGGCTATCTTGTAATTCATTTCCGCCAACCAACCTACCTATCAAACCAGGGAAAGTCATAAAAGTGACCGCAGACAATAGAAGAAAGAACATCCCTAAAACGAATTTTACTCGGTGTGGCAACACATACCTAAAAATGCGTAAGGAGCGCAATAAAGCCCCCTTGTTGAGAGCTTGTTTGGATTCATTTTTCACAGCCGCAAATGTCTTAATAGATACGGATCAAAATGAAAATAAAACGCATCTATGCTCACAGGGATACAATCTAAAGGCGAAATTTCTTTGGATTGATACTAACGTTTATTAAATTCGAGCATTACTTAACCTAACCATAATCAAGAGTTCATGGCCGTTTCTGCTTTTTTGCTTTGCGGTGTGGCTCATAACTAACAATCAATTTTATTTATTATGATCAAATCGTATTGGGACGAGGAGTGGAAAACAGTGGACCTTAGTCAGGATAAGCTGAGGAATAAATATGACGTTTCGAACTATGGCAGAATTGTGAGCTATAGAGAAAAAAGGGAAGATGGGAAAGTCCTTAAAGGGAGTCTTGTCGATGGATATCCTGTTTTTCGATACAAACAATTTTATCGGAATGGCACTGATGTCACCGTGAAAAACAAGCAAATATTTATTCACAAATTGGTCACCGAATATTTTGGGAAGCCAAAAAAAGATGACGACCGTTATGTTATTCACTTAGACTACAATAAGATGAATAACCATGTCACAAATTTGGAATGGGCCACAAAACGTGAAATGGAGCTGCATCAGCAAAAAAATCCAAACGTGATTAAGGCTCGCGAATTAAGAAAAGAGCGGAAGCCTTATAAAGGACATAAACTCAATGCAACGCAGGTAAAGCGATTAAAGAAGAAGATTTTTGATCCAAATCGAAAGACCAGGTTGAAAATCTTAGCTAAGCAGTTCAACATCTCTGAAATGCAACTGTATCGCATTAAGTCTGGAGAAAATTGGAGTCACGTTACCATTGACGACTAATTCAGTATTGGAACGAAAGCCCGGTCAGTGCCGGGCTTTTTTTTTGACCGACACATTCAAAAAAATCAACTAAAACTTAAAGCCAAGCTTATTTTTGAATTCTATGAAGCACTTTTTAGCCATTTTTCTAATTCTGTCAAGCTTTTCTTTGACAATAGCCCAAACCATCGACACGGCCAACTATCCTATTTGGGTTGATATGATGGATGATCCGGAGTCGAATTTTTTCGAAACTCAAAAAGCCTTTAATCGGTATTTCGAAAACCGGGAACGACAACCTGGTGATGGTTGGAAAGTGTTTAAACGTTGGGAAAACTTGTATCAAGACAAAATCAACACGGATGGATCGATTCCAGATCAGGCTGCCATTTCGGAGGCCTTTTATCAATGGCAAATCGCTTACAACCAATCAAACACCAATGGAGTTGAATCGGAAAACGGAGCTTGGGAGGAAATCGGGCCGATTCCAAAACCAGAAAACGGAACGGGACAACCTAATGGAAATGGCCGGTTGAACACCATCTGTTTCCACCCAACAAATAGCGATATACTATGGGTTGGCGCACCTGCCGGAGGCTTATGGAAAAGTACAGATGGAGGCGACACTTGGTCGTCAAATACGGATGAACTTGCAACGCTTGGTGTCTCGAGCATTTTGGTAGACCCCACTAATACCAGCGTTATGTACATGGGAACAGGTGATCGAGATGCGGGAGATGCACCAGGCCTCGGAGTGTATAAATCTACTAACGGAGGTTCAACGTGGACGCAATCGAACAGCGGAATGGGAAATAAGGAAGTTGGGGCAATGGTCATGCACCCAGCGAACTCCTCTTATATTTTGGCGGCTACTAGCGGGGGTGTTTATCGCTCTCAAAATGGAGGTTCATCATGGACGCTAGAGTCCAATACGTCCTTTTTCAAAGACATAAAATATCAACCTGGAAATCCCAACGTTGTTTATGCAACCGAGACCTCTTCAACAGCTGGGTTTTATCGAAGTACTGATGGCGGTGATACCTGGGCGGAAATTACCTCAGGCCTACCTACAAACCCACAACGCTATGTAATTGGTGTTTCTGAAGCAGATTCTACTGTCGTTTATCTGTTGTGCTCTATTAGTTCAGCATACGGTGGGTTGTTTAAATCGACCGATGGCGGCTTAACCTTTTCCACTCAATCCACTACTCCCAACATAATGGGATGGGCCGAAAATGGAACTTCAAGTGGTGGCCAAGGTTGGTATGATTTAGCGATCGAAGTCGATCCGACAAATGCAAGCGTAGTGTACGCAGGCGGAGTAAACATCTGGAAATCTGTTAATTCAGGTGTGGATTGGGATTGTGTGGCACATTGGGTAGGTAGCTCAACAGCAGCCTCTGTTCATGCAGATCAACATTGGTTCGCTTATTCACCGGTGAATGGTTATCTCTATGTCTGCAATGATGGTGGAATCTATTATTCTACAGATGGAGGAACTACCTGGCCTGAATTGAGTGCTGGATTAGGTATAGGCCAACTTTATAAAATTGGAGTAAGTCAAAACACCCATGCTTTGGTAATCAATGGCTATCAGGATAATGGGACAGCCATTTGGGACGATACACTGTTTCGTACAGAGCGCGGTGGAGATGGGATGGAATGTATCATCGATTATTCGAATGATGATGTCATGTACGCATCGGTTTATTACGGAAACATAGCCCGATCGTTGAACAATGGATATAGCTTCGGCTCGTTCGCTGCACAAAACACCAACGGAATAACCGAATCTGGCGCCTGGGTTACACCTTATTTGCTCGACAAGGATGATCCGAACATTATGTTTATTGGTTATAAAAACGTTTGGCGAACCACTACGGCTACGGGAGGGTCGGTTTCCTTTGAAGCCATTTCGAACAGTCTAGGTGGATCAAATTCAAGCAATATGCGCCAACTTCGGCAGAGCAAAGTAGATGGAAATCGATTGTATGCGGTGCGCAGTGACAACAAGTTCTTTAGATCAGATAACGCACTTTCCTCTTCACCAACTTGGTCGGATTTAACGTCAAACCTACCAGTTTCTGGAACAGTGAGAGACGTGGAGACAAGTCCATTCAGCAACAACACCGTGTGGCTTTCCATAAATAACCAAATCTGGAAATCAACGAATGCTGGAATATCTTGGTCAAACATCACGGGTAACTTACCCAACATAGCTTTTTTAACCATAGTCGCAGATCCTTTTAGTAACAACGGTCTCTACGTAGGCGGATCTGCTGGAATATATTATATCGATAATACGCTATCTAACTGGGTCACATTCTTCGATGATTTTCCTACTAATGTGTCTGTTAGAGAACTTGAAATCTACCATCCGCAGGGAAACTGGGAAGGCAGTAGAATAAGAGCAGCCACCTATGGACGCGGTTTGTGGGAAAGTGACCTATACAACACTGGCAACATCGCGCCCCTAGCTTTTATCAATTTTAGTCTCGATAGCACAGACATTTGCAGCCAAGACACGATTCAACTTTTCAATAATTCTGCTTATGGTATTGACTCATCTAAATGGACGATCACGCCATCATCAGGTGTAGCTTATGTCAATGGAACTTCGGATACCAGCATGAATCCACAGATTGTGCTGTCTCAAATCGGAAGCTATGATGTTAAACTTGTTGTAATCAATTCAAATGGTTCTGATTCACTTGAACTTACTGGCGCGCTCAAACTTTCGGCTGGATTGGACTTCCCTTGGTTCGATAATTTCGAGGACAACATTATGTGCTCTGCCTCCGGATGCCAGACCAGTTGTGGCGTAAATCACTGGAAGAACTTGACCAACGGATCGGGAGATGATATTGATTGGCGACCAGATAATGAAGGGACTCCTTGGAGTGCCGCCAATTACAACGGAGCCAACACTGGCCCCAGTGTTGACTTTAACCCAGGAACAAGCGAAGGCGTTTATTTATATGTTTCGTCTTACCCGCCTTACACAAGCTGTTACAACAATCTCGCATTGCTAGAAAGTCCCTGCATCTCTTTGAATGAAATCTCTCATCCAGAATTCAAATTTGCCTACCATATGTTTGGAAACAATGGATCCTTTGGTGATCTGGATGTTGACATTTTCTCAAATGGAAGCTGGACAAATCTTTGGACTGAAACAGGAAACCATGGAGACATTTGGTTGAGCGATTCAATTTCATTAAATGCTTACTTAGGTCAATCCGTCAAACTCCGATTCGCAGGTCACAGCGGCTCAGGATGGCAAGCTGATATTGCGATTGACGGTATTGAAATCACGGCTGGACCAATGGCAGAATTTAGTGCCGATGACACCTTACCATGTCAGGGACAAATTGTTCAATTTATTGATTCATCATCTCAAAATCCGACATCATGGTCATGGACGGTTTTACCAAATTCGGTAACCTATATGAATGGCACCAATTCAAATAGCCAAAACCCACAAATCCGATTCGATAACGAAGGCGCATATCAGGTAATTCTTTATGCCAGCAATCAATATGACGGTGATTTCGAATCAAAGTCCGCATTTATTAATGTAATCGTACCTCAAGTGACTTTGACATCAAGCGCTGCAAACAATGTATTTTGTTTGGAAGATACCGTAGTCATGGTTGTTGAAGAGGGTGGATACACTAACTATACCTTTAAGCAAAATGGAACTATAATTCAATCTGGACTTGATTCGGTAACAGTAGTGGCCTCAGCTATTGCTGGTGATCAATTTCAAGTCACAGTTGTAGATTCAAACGGATGTTCAGGAGCGAGCGAAAATGTCACCATTGAATTTTTTGACGTTCCAAATGCATCCATTCATTCGTCTGATGATGACAATGAATTTTGCAGCGGAGACACCATTCTCTTCAGCACCTTACCCAGTAATTTCATGAATTACAATTTCATGAATTCTGGAGTATCTCAACAATCAAGCGCTTCATTTCAATGGGAAACGGCTGATTTAATAGCTGGCGATGAGGTATGGGCAATGATTCAAGACACGAATGGCTGTTTTGGAACGACTGATACTATTATTAACAACGTGTTACCAATCCCTCCTACTCCAAGTATTAATGCCATTTTAGATAGCCTTGAATGTTCTATTCCGGCCGAATTATATCGATGGCGGTATGAAGACAGCGTGAATACAACGATTAATCAAACCATTGCCAAAAATGAAAATGGAATTTATCGGGTTAGGATATTTGAAGGCGGCTGTTGGAGTCTTTGGTCAGATCCATTTATAGTAACAGGATTCCATAACATTGATAATATAGAAATTAAGGTTTATCCTTCTCCTTCGGTGGATTTCGTTTACCTCGAATTTGTAAATGGAATGCCAAATTCCGAAACGGAAATTCGGTTGATCGATATGAAAGGAAGCCTCGTATATCAGAATAGTTTAAACGTGTCTCAGGCGAAATCAAGAATAGAAATACCCTTGAAAAACCTTCCCGCTGGGGTCTATTCCATACTACTTTCCATGGATGGATCGAATTATGCAATTCCTATTGTGAAAGAAAGACGATAAAAGTTTGACATTTTAGTAAATGCAATTACATTTGCAGCCCTTTAAAAAGAAACAGCGATGAAACGAACATTTCAACCCTCAAGGAAAAAGCGAATCAATAAACACGGATTTAGAGAGCGTATGGCTTCTAAAGACGGACGTAAAGTATTGGCTCGAAGAAGAGCAAGAGGCAGAAAGAGACTGACTGTTTCTGATCAAATGCCATTCAAGAAGTAATTCTTCATCTAGATATTAAAAAAGGCGACCAATTTGGTCGCCTTTTTTTTTGCCTTATTTATCATTCAAACGCTTTGCTTCTTTAAGCTTTTGATGAAGCATCCATTCAATCTGCCCATTCACCGAACGAAATTCGTCCGCTGCCCAACGTTCAATAGCCTTCATCATTTCTTCGTCTACTCGAAGTGCAAATGGTTTTTTCGCCATATCATCGCTGCCTTTCCATTAATACAATCATCCGGCTATTATCCGAGGTGATTGACGTAGCCCTCCATCCTTCCGTATAAAGTGCATTGATTCGATCCTCGAATGCCGCAATACTTTCAAAAATCCCTTTTCGTACAATCTTATATATTCCCATGGTAATTACTTATTGATAAAGTGAACCCGTGTTTACAACAGGAGTTACTTCCTTATCAGAACATAAAACAACCATCAAGTTACTTACCATAGTGGCTTTTTTGTCGTTGTCAAATTGGACCAAATTCTTTTCAGCTATCTTTTCCAATGCGTTTTCCACCATGCCCACTGCACCCTCAACAATTTTCTCTCGGGCGGCAATTATCGCTGTGGCTTGCTGACGCTTCAACATTGCGCTCGCTATTTCCTCTGCATATGCCAAGTACCCTATCCTTGCCTCTGTAACTTCGATTCCGGCTATTTGAAGTCGCTCGCCCAACTCATGTTCCAATGCTTCATTCACTTCAGTCATTCCCGAACGTAGGGTGATTTTGTAATCATCGCTATCCTCCCAATCATCGTAGGGGTAAGAACCTGCCATTTTACGAACGGCTGCATCCGTTTGAACTCGAACAAAGTGTTGGTAATCATCAACGCCAAATGCGGCTTTAAACGTGTCCGAGACTTTCCAAACAAGAATTACGCTGATCATGATTGGTTGCCCAGTTTATCATTGACCTTTACCCGTTCCGAGTCGAAATTTCTAGCCCTCAGTGAAACGCGTTTCTTAGTGTAAAATGGGTTTGCCCAATAGAATCCGTTTGTTTTAACTGTCCCTTTGTATGCACCAAATAAGGTTAACACAATGGAACCATTGGGATTAATAAAATAGAACCCAGGCAAAATTAGAATCCCCAATATGAGCGCTGGAAAAGCGATTGGAATTAGTTTGAAAGCGAGTAAGACTACTCCTCCGACTATAAAAGCGAAAGCTAAAGAGAGCATCAAATATCCACTTGACGCCTTAATGGTTTTTTCTTAATTCATGTTAGTGGTATTAAATTTCACATCACAATGATATCATTTTAATATCACATCATTAGAAATAAATGATGAAAGGGGAAATAATACTATTAGTGGTTAGTAGTCATACCTACTTTTCCAAAAGCCTTTAAGCCACTCCTTTATAGCTGATTCGCGTTTGTTCTTACCTGGCTGATAGAAGGTCGTTCCTGAAATCTCATCTGGCAGAAATTCTTGGTCAACAAGATTGCCATCAAAGTCATGCGCATACTTGTATTCCTTGCCATAACCCAACTCTTTCATGAGTTTAGTTGGTGCGTTTCGAATATGAAGCGGAACGCTTAAATCACCTGTTTCCCTAACCTTCGATTGAGCCGCACCGACAGCTGCATAACTCGCGTTGCTTTTCGCTGATGTTGCTAAATAAATAACACATTGAGCAAGAGTAATCCGACACTCGGGGTAGCCAATGGCATGAACCGCCTGATAGCAATTATTCGCAATAACAAGTGCCTGCGGATTTGCGTTACCAACATCCTCACTCGCCAAAATCAATAGTCTGCGCGCAATGAACAAAGGGTCTTCCCCTCCCTCAATCATTCTCGCCAACCAATAAACTGAAGCGTTGGGGTCGCTGCCTCGAATGCTTTTAATCAAGGCGGAAACAATATCGTAGTGTTGCTCACCTGTTTTATCGTATCGTGCAAGCCTGGTTTTCACCACACTCATTACCAACTCATCGGTGATTTCAACATTTAAACCAGCAGATTGCACCACCAATTCCAGCGTATTCAAGAGTTTTCTTCCATCGCCCCCACTCAATTGAAACAAGACCTTTGTTTCTTTAAGTTTCACATTTTGCGCCTTTAACCACTCGTCTTTTGCTAAAGCCCTATTTACAATATCTTGTAACTCCTTAACGCCAAACGCCTCCAAAACATAGACCTGACATCGTGAAAGCAAGGCCGGAATGACCTCAAAAGAAGGATTCTCAGTAGTCGCCCCAATCAGGGTGACAACACCTTTCTCGACCGCTCCAAGCAGGCTATCCTGTTGACTCTTGCTAAATCGATGGATTTCATCAATAAAGAGAATCGGCTTTTCGGCACTCAACAAGTCCTTGCGTGAGGCTTTCTCGATGACTTCTCGGACATCCTTTACTCCGCTATTAATTGCACTAAGGGAATACATAGGACGTTTCAATTCGTCCGCCATAATCTGCGCAAGGGTTGTTTTGCCCACACCTGGCGGACCCCAAAAAAGAATAGATGGCAAGGATCCAGCCTTCATGGCCAGGCGGAGTGGACCAGAATTTCCCACAATTTGATCCTGCCCGATGTAGGCTTCAAGTGTTCTTGGCCTTAGACGTTCAGCTAGGGGGATTTGTGTGCTTGCTTGCATGATGCTCGGCAAACTTATCTATGCTTCAGGAATCCCAAACCTCGTAATGCGTAGATATTTAAATATGGTAAAACTTTGTTCACTCGTTTCACGGGATGTCATTCCAACTTTGAAATAAGCGTCTGTACTCGAACCATTGGATGAAAAGCTATTTGGCGAACCTTCATCGAAATTCGGATTAAAGGGTTTGCCATTAATCTCAAATCTAGGCTCACCATCAAAAAAGTACATTTCAAAAAGCCCATCGGTCGTGTCAGACGGGATTAGCGTTTTAATAACAGGGGCTAAATCCAGCTTTAAGTCAACATTCTTATATGACATCCATAACCAGTATTCGGTATTTGCACTCGCCTTAAACTCGGAAAAAGTGTATTGAAAGTGCAACTCATTCCATTCGAAATTTGAAATTTCACTTGGCTTAAAATGCGACTCTAAGGAAGCCTGAAGCTGACATAAACTATCATTTGGAATCAATTGAATCGTGGCGAAACCTCTCGAATAATTAAGTTCATAATAGGCCAGATTATTCACATTTATTGTTGGATCACATCCCTCTGATTGCTGAAAACTGATCCAATTTTCATTACTATCAATTTGACGTTCAACTTCAACAATCCAAGTCGGTTCAATATCAACAGGGTCTTCAGGATATTCAAATGGTTCATCCTCTTTGCATGAGCTAATTAATACAAAGCAGAAAAATCCGACCGAAATGAGGAAATTAAATTGTTTCATACTTCCCAAAATTAAGCTTTGATCCAATGAACTTAGCGAATCGATCAACTGGAATGAGAATATGGTAGAATCTTGTTATGCCCAATAAAACAGAATGATAGATTTGCCGCCATAAATGGCGGCTAAAAACATTATAAAAGTCTATACGACAGAAATCACAGAACCTTGGTCTGAGGATGTTTTCGGACGTTTAATGGAAATCATTCCCATAGAATTGAGGGAAAAGGTTTTAGAAGAAAACGGCTGGGAAGACCAACATGGCAGCTTAGCCAGGAAACTGATGCTATGGCACGGTATGAATGAGATTGGGGCGAATATGAACGATTTGTTTGATTGCCTCGAGTTTACGAAAACTGGGAAGCCTTTTATAATCGATGCGCCTCATTTTAATCTAGCCAATGATGGGGCTGTGGCCGTTTGTGCCATTAGCGAAACAAGTTTGCTGGGCATCGATATCGAGTGGCTTAAACCCCTGAATCTAAGTGATTTCAGAGACAAAATGACCTACCTCGAATGGCGAGAAATTTACTCGCACATTATTCCACTTAGGCGATTCTATGAGTTTTGGACCATTAAGGAAAGTGTTATAAAAGCGGATGGTGAGCTTGCGCATAAGGATTTGAAGGAAATCTATATTCAACCTGATATTGCCTTTTGTAACGCCAAAAACTGGTACATCTATCCAGTTGAAGTAGAATTTTACGGCTACGTCTCGTTCCTTGTGAGTTCGAACCCACATGCAGACGTTGAAGTAATAGAAATTGACATACCTTCCATTTTTCTTGGAACAGACATGAAGAACATGTCTTCTTCTATAGATTGAAGCCTAGATCGAAACCCCTATTGCGATAAGAAGTGCAAAAAAGAAGGTGGTCAGGGCCAATTGCTTTAACCAAGGATCAAGCTTGATCGCTTCATGTGTTGTATAAACCTTCACAGCATTTAGGAGAAAAAGAGGCAACGACACCAAGAATATCCAATTCATCCATTTATCAAAATTCAATAAGCCGTAGGCTATCATTGACATCAGCCCCGTTAGAATTATGACGACATGGTAAATACGCGCGCCTTTGGCCCCTAACCTCACCGCCAAGGTTATTTTACCTGCATTTTCATCGCTATCGAGATCGCGCGTATTGTTGACGTTTAAAACGCCTGCACTAAAACAGCCGATGGATATCGCTGGAAGGAATACTGTTGGATCTAGCGTCCCTACTTGAATAATGTACGCTCCTATTACGCCAACAAACCCAAAGAAAATCACAACCGAAAGATCGCCTAATCCGCGATAACCGTATGGATTTGATCCGGCAGTATATTTAATAGAGGCGTAGATGGCGGCCAATCCCAGTGCAAAAAGTATGACCTTTTCTATAAGTTCTAGATTGGAAAAGTATAAGAGTAACACCCCTGAAATCAGCGAAAGCACGCTAAACCCGATTATTCCATTTCGCACCTCCTCCGGCCTCAAAACCCCTGATTGAAGAGCTCTCATGGGCCCAACTCTTTCATCATTGTCGGTGCCTTGCTGAAAATCGCCATAATCATTTGCCAAGTTGCTATTGATCTGTAATAAGACCGTAGTGATGGCTGTCATTGCGAATAAAAAAGGATCAAACCAACCTTGATGCAAGGCTAAAAATACTCCAGTTAATGTAGACGCAATGGCCAACGGAAGCGTGCTTAAACGCATCGCTTTTACCCAAGCTTTTGACTTCGATTCGCTTGATTTGTGTGTTTCTACATCCATTCTCTAAAACTACATTTGCGCCAGATGGTTTACCGCTATTTTATTCAACTCTCTTACGATGGTTCGCCCTTTCATGGCTGGCAAATTCAACCAAACGCCAAATCTATTCAGCAATTTCTAAATGAAGCCCTTTCAACTGTAACACGCTCAGAAATCTATACAATCGGTTGCGGCCGAACTGATGCTGGTGTTCACGCCACAAAGTTCTTTGCTCATTTCAATTTCGAGCAAGAATTGCATCATCTTGAAGACCTCTCTTTTCGCGTCAATTGCATCCTCCCTAAAGAAATCGCCATTCAGAGGATCTTTCCGGTAAACGAAGATGTACATTCCCGCTTTTCAGCTGTCAGCCGTACATATGAGTATCTAATCGCGATTAAAAAAAATCCATTCTACAGAAATCGAGCTTATGAATATCGAGAACCACTAGATATTGAGCTCATGAATGAAGCAGGATTGATGCTAAATCGCTTCGAAGATTTCACAAGTTTCGCTAAACTTCACTCAGACAGCGAGACCAATCTTTGTCAATTGGAGCATGCTATATGGACTGGCCATGACGAATTCCTCCGATTTGAAATCAAAGCAAATCGGTTTTTAAGGAATATGGTAAGGGCAGTTGTTGGAACGATGATCGAATTGGGTCGCGGAAAAATATCCCTGTCCGATTTTGAAGCTATTATTGAAGCAAAAGACCGATCTGCTGCAGGTTACAGCGTACCTGCTCATGGGCTCTATTTAATTGATATTGAATATCCAAAAGGAGCATTTAAGCATGAGTAAAAAACCTGAAAACTCAGTTTCTGGAAAGGCATTTGACTTTGGTCAGTTTATGCGCATCATGCGATATGTAAAACCGTATCGCCCGATGTTCATTTACACCTCGATTCTCGTGCTGTTGTCTGCAGGGCTGGCCCCGCTTCGACCCTGGCTCATCCAATACACGCTAGACGAAACCATCATTATCCCACAGCCCAACCTGTTGAAGCTGATGACCATTGTTATTATCGGCATCCTAATCCTTGAAGCCGTCATCCAATTTGCTCAGACATTTATGGCCAATTGGCTCGGGCAATCCGTAATTAAAGATTTACGTGTTGACGTTTACAGAAAAATCTCCGGCTTTAGACTTAAATACTTTGACAATACGCCAATCGGCACACTAGTGACTCGTGCCGTTTCGGACATTGAAACCATAGCGGATATCTTCTCTGAAGGCGTTCTTATCATTCTTGGCGAGATCATAAAACTCATTGTCGTTTTAGCAGTCATGTTCTTTCTGGATTGGCGACTAACCTTAATCTGCATTGTCCCTATTCCCATTCTTTTATGGGCAACCAACGTGTTTAAGAATTACATCAAAGTAGCATTTCAAGACGTCCGAACCGAAGTTTCTAAGCTCAATGCATTTGTGCAAGAACACTTAACCGGCATGTTTATCGTCCAAATTTTCAATCGCGAAAAACAAGAATTGGACAAATTCAAAAAGATAAACGCGCGTCATCGCGATGCGCATTTACGCACCGTTTGGGCCAATTCCATCTTCTTTCCTATAGTAGAAATTTTAAGTGCCTTGTCCATTGCACTTCTTATATGGTGGGGTAGTAAGCAGGTCCTTTCAGGTGTTGTTCAGTACGGAGACTTGGTGGCGTTCATCCTATATATTTACATGATTTTCAGGCCAATAAGACAACTTGCAGATCGCTTCAACACCCTACAAATGGGAATGGTAGCGAGCGAAAGGGTATTCAAAATTTTGGACACAGAAGCTCAAATAGCCTCGAGCGGCAAAGACCTGAAACCCGAAATAAACGGCACGATTTCCTTTAAAAATGTCTGGTTTGCATATAACAACGAAGATTGGGTTTTAAAAGATGTGTCTTTTGATGTTAAAAGCGGACAGCGCATTGCGATTGTCGGGGCCACGGGGGCGGGAAAAACGAGCATCATCAATCTTCTTAGTCGATTTTATGAATACAATAAAGGAAGCATTGAAATTGACGGCATTGACCTACGTGATTTTGATCCAAACTACCTTAAGCAACAAGTAGGAATCGTGCTTCAAGATGTCTTCCTTTTTTCAGACACGATCTTAAACAACATCACTCTAAACAATCCGGAAATTAGCTTAACGCAAGCTATAGAAGCAGCGAAAAAAGTCGGTGCACATCGTTTTATAGACCGGCTCCCAGGTGGGTATGATTTTAACGTGAAGGAACGTGGTGGAATGCTCAGTGTAGGTCAGCGTCAATTGCTTTCCTTCATTCGCGCTTACATCTACAACCCGTCCATTTTAGTTTTAGATGAGGCGACTTCCTCCGTAGATACGGAAACCGAACTAATGATTCAAGAGGCCATTGATCAAATCACCAAAGACAGAACATCCATCATCATCGCGCATAGATTGGCGACCATTCAACATGCTGATGTGATTCTAGTTATGGACAAAGGAAAGATCGTAGAGCAAGGAAATCATCAAGCATTGCTTAAAGCCGATGGCGTTTATCGAAAACTCTACGAATTACAGTTTGCTTAGATTTTTCCATTTAAATACTGGCCCGTAAAACTTCCTTTGGCCTTAACTATATCTTCAGGCGTTCCTTCAAATACTATACTTCCACCACCATCGCCACCTTCAGGACCAAGATCGATAATCCAATCGGCCTGCTTGACAACTTCTAGGTTGTGTTCAATAACCAAAATGGTGTGGCCTAAGTCTATCAGTTTGTTGAAACTTTTGATGAGTTTCCGAATGTCGTGGGTGTGCAAGCCTGTGGTTGGCTCGTCAAATAAGAAAAATGTCCCACCTTGATCGCCACTGTGTCCCTTGCCGATAAATGATGCCAATTTGATGCGTTGCGCTTCGCCACCACTTAAGGTATTTGAGCTTTGCCCCAAGGCCACATACCCCAAACCAACTTCCTGCAATGGAACTAGCTTGGCAATGATCTTTTTTTCTGCCGCTACCCTTGCATGGAGTTCAAAAAAACCAACTGCTTCGTCTACGGACATCTCTAAAACATCCGTAATGTTTTTACCATGATATCTCACTTCAAGCACCTCATCCTTGAAGCGTTTTCCCAAACAGCTTTCACACGTAAGATGAATGTCAGGCATAAACTGCATCTCAACCGTTGTCTCACCCTCTCCCTGGCAGGTTTCGCAACGTCCACCGTCCACGTTAAACGAAAAGTGAGCGGGCTTCATCCCTCTCTGCTTAGACAACGGCTGACTTGAAAACAACGATCGGATATCATCAAAGGCCTTGGTAAACGTCACTGGATTACTTCTAGATGATCGGCCTATTGGGTTTTGATCAATAAATTCAACCGCATCAACTCGATTCAAATGACCTTCCAGGGAAAGGAAGTGACCTGATTGCTCGCTGCTATGCCCCCCAATTCGTTTCACTAAGGAAGGATAAAGCACTTTTTTGATAAGCGATGACTTACCCGAGCCACTCACACCAGTTACAACGGTCAAAATCCCTAATGGAATTTGAACATCAACATTCTTTAAGTTGTTTTCTCGAGCGCCTTTCACATCTATCGAATACTTCCAAGGCCTGCGTCTTTCAGGTTTCGGGATGGCGTCAAGGCCGTTGAGATAACGCGCTGTTATGCTCTCTTTGTTATCGCTAATTGCTTGCTGGCCTCCTTGAAAAACAAGATTCCCACCATTTACGCCAGCTTCTGGCCCTAAATCAATCAATTCATCTGCAGCTCGCATTATTTCTTCATCGTGTTCAACCACTATCAAGGTATTTCCAGCTTGTTGAAGTGATTTTAAAACATGAATCAAGCGCTCCGTGTCTCTAGGATGTAGTCCAATACTCGGTTCGTCTAAAATGTACATAGAGCCAACTAAAGCACTTCCGAGTGAGGTAGCCAACTGAATGCGCTGGGATTCGCCTCCGCTTAATGAGTTTGAAAGTCGATTTAAGGTCAAATAACCTAAGCCTACATCGCACAGATAATTGAGCCGATTTTTGATTTCTATCATCAACCGCTTTGCGACCTGGGTATCATGTTTGTCTAGTTTTATTTCTGCAAATTGTTCACGTAAAACGGCTATAGGCATCAACATCAACTCAGAAATGGAGTAGCCGTCTACTTTTACATAATTCGCATCCTTTCTCAATCGAGTTCCTTTGCAGTCAGGACATAAAGTTTTTCCGCGATAGCGACTCAACATCACTCGATATTGAATCTTATAGGATTGTTCTTCGAGGAAAGTAAAAAAGTCATCAAGGCCTCTGACTCCATTTCCACCTTTCCAAATCAATTCCTTTTCCGCTTTCGACAATTCGAAGTAAGCTCTATGAATTGGGAAATTCATTTTAGAGGTCTGTTTGATGAAATCGTCTTTCCACTCGCTCATTTTTTCGCCTTTCCAACAAACGATCGCATCATGAAATAAACTAACGGATTGATCAGGAATGACAAGGTCTGGATCTATGCCAATAACACTGCCAAATCCTTCACACTTCTTACACGCACCCTTTGGGTTGTTAAAACTCAAAAAATGAATATCTGGCTCCTCAAAAAGCATCCCATCCATCTCAAAAATGTTGGAATAAACTGTTGCGTCTTTAGGATCTTCAAATGATCGAAGCTGAACCACCCCTAAACCTTCAAAAAATGCGAGTTCGACCGAGTCGGCCAATCTGTTTCTAAATCCTTCATCATCTTGGGAAACAACCACACGATCCACAACTAGATAAACTTCTGATAATTCATCTACCTCGAACTCGTCAATTCGAATCACCTCATTTTTATAAAGAATTCGAGTGAAGCCATTTTTTTCTAGGATATCAATTCGCTTCTTTAAGTCCTTTACACTTTCATAGTGAACCTTAGTCGTTAATAAAAGCTTGGTTCCATCCGCAGCGTTAAGAACTGCATTGATAACATCACCTGAACGATGCTTCACAACCAACTTCCCTGAAATTGGAGAATAGGTCTTCCCAATTCGTGCGAAAAGGAGCTTCATATAATCATAAATCTCCGTTGTCGTTCCTACGGTCGATCTGGGATTTCGCGTATTCACCTTTTGTTCGATTGCGATTGCTGGTGAGATTCCTCTTATGTAGTCAACTTTAGGTTTTTCTATTTTACCCAGAAACTGACGAGCATAGGCCGAAAGGCTTTCGATATACCTTCGCTGTCCTTCAGCGTATAGTGTGTCAAATGCCAACGATGATTTTCCCGAGCCCGAGAGACCGGACACCACTGTAAAGCTATTTCGCTTGATTGCAACATCCACATTTTTGAGGTTGTGCATGCAAGCTCCTTTTATAACAATATATTCCTTCGCACTTAGTTCATCTATTCCACTCATTCCCCTCTATTGTTAAAAAATTACACACTGGCGGCAAATGTAATTTAGTGTTGTTACATTCGTTTCTATAATTATTTAGCCGCTGACACAATATCTACCCAAACCGTTCGTTTCTTAAACACGTCTTGTGTCAAGCGTTACTTTTATTAATCTTAATATAATC
>Ga0115566_10000422_pt1 | contig 36456 bp, 27 predicted proteins | sample COGITO_mtgs_1204_3_FD_87173 | JGI IMG/M metagenome (GOLD analysis project Ga0115566, IMG submission 87173) | Pelagic marine microbial communities from North Sea - COGITO_mtgs_120405 | ecosystem: Environmental > Aquatic > Marine > Epipelagic | place: Germany:Helgoland, sampling site Kabeltonne...
AGCCCATGAACCGTGTGTTTCTCCTTGATGGTATGGCCCTTGCCTACCGCGCCTATTTCGGCTTGATCCGTGCCCCGCGAATGACCCGCGACGGCTTCAATACCAGCGACATTTTCGGCTACACTTCAGCCCTGATCGAGATTCTCAAGAAGCAGAATCCCACGCACATGGCCGTTGCCTTTGATACCCCCGAGCCTACCCGTCGGCATACTGCCTTTCCCGAGTACAAGGCCAAACGCGATGCCATGCCCGAAGACTTGAGCGCCTCGCTGCCGCACATCTATCGCGTCACCGAGGCCATGGGCATCCCCGTCCTGCGCATTCCTGGCTACGAGGCCGACGACGTCATTGGTACCTTGGCTACCCGCGGGTCTGCCGCAGGCTACGAGACCTACATGGTCACTCCGGACAAAGACTTCGCCCAGCTCGTCGATGAACGCACCTTCTTCTACAAACCAGCCCGCGCTGGCGGCCCGCCAGAAATCAAAGGCATACCCGAAATCTGTGCCGACTGGAACATCGAGCGCACAGATCAGGTGCGCGATATCCTGGCCCTCTGGGGCGATGCCAGTGACAACATCCCCGGCGTCCCGCGCATCGGCGAGAAAACCGCCAAGAAGCTTATCGCCGAATTTGGGACCGTCGAAGGCGTCATCGCCAACAGCGACAAGCTCAAGGGCAAGCAGCGTGAGACCGTCGAAGCCCACGTCGAGCAGGCGCTGCTCTGCAAGGACCTTGTCACCATCGACCGCGACGTACCCGTAGACATCAGCTGGGATGAGCTCCTGGTCCAAGAGCCCGATCAGGACAAAATCGGCCCCATCTTCACCGAGTTTGAGTTCACCGCCATGGGCAAGCGCCTCTTCGGAAAAACCTTCGAGAAATTCGAGGCACAAGTCCAGGTCCAAGACAAGAAAGCGCGCGATGACCGCCAGCTCGAGTTGTTCTCCCTCTCCGATGGCTCCGCCGACATCGCCCCGGCCCCCGCGGCCAAGCTCCAGACCATCGACGACGTCGACGCCGACTACAAGATCATTGGTCGCGACATCAGCCCCGACAGCTTCTGCGCCGAGCTCGCCATGCAGCACGAATTCTGCTTCGACACCGAGACCACCGGCAAAAGCACCAAAGATGCCGAACTCGTCGGCATCTCCTTCAGCTGGAAAAAAGGGGCGGCCTACTACTGGCCTATCCCCGAAGACAAGGCGGAGCGCGCTGCCATCCTCAAGCTGTTGACCACACCCTTCGCGGATCCAGCCGTCACCAAGATCGGACACAACCTTCACTATGACATCAGCATCCTGCTCTGGCATAACCTCGCTGTAGCCGGCCCGCTCTGGGACACCATGCTCGCCCACTATCTGCTCGATCCAGAAGGGCGCCACGGGCTCGACTATGCCTGCAATCAACTGCTCAACTACGCGCCAGTCTCCTACCAGGACGCCGTCGGCGATGCCGATATCCGCACCGTCGCCGTCGAATCCCTCGCCCGCTACGCCTGCGAAGACGCCGACCTGACCTGGCAACTGCGGGAAGTCCTCGTGCCCATTCTCGCCGACAAGGCCCTCGAATCCGTCTTCCACGATATCGAGTGCCCGCTCATTTCAGTTCTGGTCGAGATGGAGCACGCCGGCATTCGTCTCGATGATAAGCCGCTGGAGAAGATTGGCGGAGAGCTCACCGTCGTGGCCGATGAGCTCCGCAGCCGCATCTTCAAAGACGCCGGCAAAGAATTCAACCTTGACTCCCCCAAGCAGATCGGCAACGTCTTCTTTGGCGAGATGAAGCTCGACCCCAAAGCCAAGCGCACCGCTGGTACCGGCCAATACGCCACCGGCGAGAACATCCTACGCGGCCTCGCGGGCCAACATCCCATCGTCCGCGACCTGCTCGAGTATCGGCAATGCCGCAAACTCCTCAGCACCTACGTCACCACCCTGCCCCACTTCATCCACGCCACCACCGGGCGCGTTCACACCACCTTTGGTCAGGCCGTCACAGCCACCGGGCGCCTCCAGTCGAACAATCCCAATCTGCAGAACATCCCGGTCCGCGGCGAGCGCGGTCGCGAACTTCGCAAAGCCTTCGTCCCCCGCGACGCCCGCCACACCCTGCTCGCCGCCGACTACTCACAGATCGAGCTGCGCATCGTCGCCTCCGTCAGCGAGGATCCCGCCCTCTGCGCCGCCTTCGAAAAGAACCTCGACATCCACAGCGCCACCGCTGCACGCGTCTTCAATGTCGAACTCGAAGAGGTCACCAGCGAAATGCGCCGTCGCGCCAAGACCGTCAACTTTGGCATTGTCTACGGCATCAGTCCCTTCGGACTTTCCCAGCGATTGCGGATTCCGCAACGCGAGGGCAAAGAGCTCATCGAGCACTACTTCGAGAAGTATCCCGGCGTCCGCGGCTACATCGACACCACCATCGAGTTTGCCCGCGAGCACGGCTACGTCACCACGCCGCTTGGACGGCGGCGTTATCTGCGCGACATCAACTCACGCAACCGCAACATGTCCCAGGCGGCAGAGCGCAACGCGATCAACGCGCCCATCCAGGGCGGCGCTGCCGACATGATCAAGATCGCCATGATTCGGGTCCAGAACGCCTTCAAGCGCGAGAAGTTTCGCTCCCAGCTCGTCCTTCAGGTCCACGACGAGCTCGTCGTCGACGTCCATCGCGACGAGCGTGAAGAAGTTGCTGCCGTGGTCCGGCAAGAGATGGTGCACGCCATGCCGCTCCGCGTCCCCATCGTCGTCGACATGGGCATGGGAAAAAACTGGCTTGACGCCCACGGCTAAAAAGCCACCCGCGCTCCCTATTTAACAGGAAGTCCAGGTTGACGAGATCATGCGCCAAGGCACCAATTGACTTATCGCCTGCTCGTAGACTTGGACGCGCTTTCCTTCCTCAACAGCCAGCGCCCCGAGAGCGACAGCAACTGCTAGAGCAATTCAATAACATCCGCAGCTACCCAGAACGCTTCAGTGACTATCAGGAAACCGGTACCGATCCCTACACAGTAGAGGTGCACGTTTTTCGCCGGTACGCGATCAAATATTGGATCGACGTCAACGACAAACACGTCAAAATCCTGGACATTCACCTGGCCGACGGCCCTCACCAGTGATGCGACTTTGGCCCCAAACCGTGCGATAGCAGACGGACTGCAAACAGATCGATTCGAGTCGACTGCAGTCGATGGGGTCGACTCGAGTCGATCCGCTAAACGCTGGCCAATGGCTTCTTCCCCCCACCATCGCGCTCGCCGTCATTACGCTTTTCACCATTCGCGCGAGCGTTTCTTCTCTGCGTCTTTGCGCCTGCGGGAGTCTAATTCTTCCCTCCCAACCTTCCTGCCCGCCTGTAGAATCCTCCTCTCCTACCCCCAGCCACTCACGCGCCGCCTAGAATCTCCTCGAGCGCCTTGCGAAACTGGGCATCGCCCAGCAAAGGCGACCAGTCGATCTTCTCGTCCGGCAACATGCCCATCTCGTAATGCGGCTCCTCATACATCAGCACCGGAATCGAACGAAACACCCACGTCCCCACCCGAATCGCATGGCCGACATCGGCGATGATCGCATCCGCGGCGGCCTCGGATTCACAGCGATAGATCGCGAAGCGCCCCGCCTCGAGCGTCGCGGCAATGCAGCTCAGCGTCCCGGGACGCTGTTGACTGTGCGGCAGATAGGCCGCTTCCACCGTATCGATCCGCCGCGCCTTCAACCCGGCGATCAAGCCGCGGTAGGACGGCTCCGTAAGTGGCTCGTCTGCGATCTCCACAGACCAAGTCGCCACTGCCGCCTCGTCCTGCACCAAAAAGGACCACGGGATCTGCTCGTCCGGATAGCGGATAATCTGCGTCGGCTCGGCAAAGGTCCGCGTGGGATCTGACTCCACGACAAGCCGGCCAGCACGCGCCGCCCGCTTGCGCCCCACCTTCACCCCAAAGGGCCAGCAAAACCACGCCCCCTGAAATGCGACGTAATCCTCGGCAGCAGAAGCCGATTCAAACTCGTAGAGGTTAAGACGATCGTTTCCGGCAAACACACAGACCCCGGATTTTGCCTCATGCGGCAGGCTCAGATTCACAATCTGGTGGTGTAGGTAGACCGTAAGTCCGAGCGCCTCCATCCCGGCAACCACCGGCACCAGTGCCTTGCTCTTCGCTGCGTCCGGCAGATCCGCATAGCGCAGCATGGCCTGGGGCGTTGTATACAGTTCGGACTCCGGATGCGGATATACCCAGGCGTGCCAGCGCACGTATTGGCCGCGCAACGCGATCAGACTTTCGCCAGCCAGCGGCCCCGCCAATGCTTGCCCCTCGACCGACCAAGTGCTCCCAGTTTCACGATCCCGAAACGCCCCGTCCGCGAGTTCAAAGCTCAGCGCCTCGCCATTCACGATCCGGCAGAACGCGGCCAGCGTCACTTGCTCCGGCCGTGGCCCGGCAAATACGACGATCGGCAATTCACCGAGCACATCGCTGACCACGCTGCCGCTACGTTTCACTTCCACCAGCGGATAGGCGCGGATGCCCGCGTCAATATTGATGCCCAGCACCACCTCGTTCTCGGGGTAGCGCGTGTCGAAGCTAGTGGTGATGGTCGAAGCCAGCGGCTGGTCCATCCCAGGCCGGGCAAAAATCTCCTCGCGTCCGTGTCCATGCCGCGCGTCGCGGTGATGCACATCGTCCGGCGCCAGCATCACCTCGCTCTCGGGATGCGCGGTACGCCACTCCTCCCAGGTCATGTGATAGGTGGCCAGTTGGCGCAGAAAGTTGCCTTGTTCTGGGCCCGTGATCGCGACGCCCTCGTAGTGCAGCCACAGGCTACCCTTGGTCACCGGACCGCGCTTGCGATTCATCATCGTCAGCGACGCATTGTGCATCCCCAAAGCGCTGAACTTCGCGGGCTGGCCCTGTACTTCGGCCAGAAAGGCGGATCCAGACTGACAGCGCTCGCAGGTCGCGTACAGCACTGGGTCGCCGCCAATCTTGTCGTTGATCATGTGGTAGTTATCGGTCACCCACATCGGGTAGGCACGGGCCACGCCGTTGTGCACCAGCCCCACCACGTAGTCGTCATCGCGCATGTGGATTGCGGACTCCGCAGCCACAAACTTCGGCCGATCCCACGCCGCGATCAGCTTGCCCACATGCATTGGAATTTCAAAATTGCCCGAGATCGACGGAACATGCGGGGCCAAACGCGCGAAGGCCTCTGGCCCGGCATCAAGCCCAAAATGGTTGCAGTCAGTCATGATTCATCCCTTGTTCAGCAGCGAATCCAGCGCTTTGCTTTCAGTTCAAATCTTGGCAGGCTCCCAGCCTCTGCCAGCTCCACCGGAATGCGCAGACAAAGCCCGCCCTGCAGGCTCCGGTGCAGCCTTTCCGCGGTTGCCTCGCCATCCGGCGCTTCGATCAACACCGTCAACTCAGGCAGGTCTTCAGGTTGCGATATCCGCACCTGATACTCGACAATCCCCGGCACCGAACGGACGATCTCGTCGACGGCGGCGGGAAACACATTCACCCCGCGTATCACCACCATGTCATCCTTGCGGGCACGAATCCCGCCGACCAACCGCAGCTCATGGCTTCCACATGCACATGGCTCGTGGCGCTCGGCCTGCACTACATCTCCCGTACGGTAGCGCAGCAAGGGCGAGCCATCACGCAGCAGCGTTGTCAAAAGTAGCTCGTCGTCCACAACCTCTGCCAGGTAGGCATTCTCCATCACATGCAGCACGCCTGGCTCCGCCGGGCATTGATACGTCACCGGCCCCACCTCGGTCATGCCATGGTGGTCGTACACCTGCGCCCCGGGCCAGGCCTCTGAAATTTGCGCCCGCACCGCCGGCAGGCTACCGCCCGGCTCTCCAGCCACGATGATACTGCGCACTCCGCTTTGGGCCAAGTCTATCCCTTTCTCCGCCGCCACGTGCGCCAGCCGAATCGCGTACGTAGGTGTACAACACAGCACCTCCGCCTGCGTATCCATCAGCAAGTGCAGCCGCGCCTCCGACGGCAAGCCGCCGCCCGGAATGCACAGGTGGTTAAACTTCGTCGCGGCCTCATACGCCGTCCAAAAGCCCAGGAACGGCCCAAACGAGAAGGCGAAAAAAATCCGCGTCGGCTTCACCAATCCGACGGCCGCAAACACCCGTCCCCAGCTATCTAGCAACCCAGCCCAACTCTCCCGCGTATCCAGCCAGGTCATTGGCCGCCCCGTGCTGCCGCTCGTCCTGCAGAATCGGATATACGCGGACTCCGGGTAGGTCAGATTCGTGCCAAATGGTGGATGATCGATCTGATCCTGAGCCCAGTCCTCCCGGGTCGTGACCGGCATCGCCGCGCAGAAATCATCCAGCGTAACATCTTCGCGCGCTAGTCCAGCAGCGCGAATCCGCGGTCCGTAGAAGGCGTTGCTCGCCGTCAGCTTGCCCAGCAACACGCTGAGTGCCTGCTGTTGCTGACTCCGCAGCCTCGGATAGTCGGCGCTACTTGGCATCGGCAGCGGGGCTGACCGCCTCTGGCATCGGTTTGTGTGCCTTGGCCGGAGTCGGCTTGTAGTAGGTCACCAGTCCGCCGCCGGTAATGGCCAGCACGATGCCCAGAATAAACGGCAGTGGCAGCGCGGTAAAGCCCCCTTCCGGCGGGTGCATACAGATAAACACCACAGCGTTCACGATCGGCGCGCCAGCAAAAACAATGGTCATCACCGTCGCAGGCGTGCCCTTGGCGCCAAACGCCAGCAGCACGCAGAACGCCCCACCAGCTCCCACCAGCCCGGCGATCAGCGACCAGGTCAGCCCGGCCTTCGGAAACGACCAGTCCGCGCCCTGCATCGTCAGAATCGCCGCCGGTGCCAAGACCGCAGTCAGGAAATACGCAATCCCCACCCAGAAGAACGCCTTGTAGCGGCCATTGACCGGATCGTTCATGCCCAACTGCCCCGCATGCAGGCAAATCCCATACAGTCCCCACATCGAGACCGTCATCAGTGCAAACCATAGCCATTTCATCGTCTATCAATCCCTAGAAAAATTCTTTATCTCAGACCAGTCGACATCCAAGCCCTATCTGCGGTCTTCATTGGAAATTGGACAATCCCTGTTGGTTGTTGGGCATTGTTTATTCTTTTGCGCGGCCGTGCTCCACGACCGGCGGCAACTCCAAAAATTCCGCCAGCGCGCTGCACAGCTCGCTGAAATCTCGATCCAAATGCCCCACGAGGCAATCCGTGATCGCGTCCTTCAGCTCCGGGTACTTCACCACAATCTGCTTAAAGCTGAAGCGATCCGCGTAGAAGGCGTAGACCAGTCTCCGCAGCATCTCGATCTCGCGGCACGCCTTCTCGCCATACTCGATAAACTGGCTGCCCGAGACATCCCCAGCCTTCAGCGCCAGGTCCACGGCCTCCGCCGCCAAATCCGCCGTGCGCAGCGCAATAAACATCCCGGTCGAAAAGACCGGATCCAAAAATGAAAACGCATCGCCGAGCAGCACCAGGCCATTCTTGGCGCAATGCCGCGAGCGATAAGAGCGATGCACGCAGCTGCGATACTTCCCGTCGATCTGGCTGCCGGCCATGTGCTCGCGGATCCACGTGTTCTTCTCACAAGCCGTCTCAAAAATCGTCTGTAGATCCCGGCTTTCCCGGTAGATGTAGTCGTCATCACCGACCACCCCGACACTGACGATGTCATCCTGCAGCGGGATGTACCACAGCCAGTTCTTTCCTTCCAGGTAGGTAATCGTGGTCGCGCCTTCGTCCTTGCCCTCATCCCGTTTGGCGCCCTTGAAATAGCCCCAGATTGCCACCTTCTCCAGGCCTGGGTCATAGATCCGCCAGCCTAGTTGGCCCATGGCAAAGCCGTGGCCGCCGCTCGCGTCCATCGTCATCTTCGCCCGATACCGATGCTCCGTCCGATCCAACCCGCGAGCCACGACGCCTACGACCGCATCGTTCTGCTCAATCAGCTCCACCGCCTGCATGCCTTCTACCACCGTTACACCCACCTTGCGGCACTGGTCTACCAGCATCGCGTCGAACAGCCCACGCGTCACCTGCCAAGTCTGGGCACACTCGTGATCGATATGTGTATCAAAGTAGAATGGTTGCGACTGACGACCACTTTGGCCGATGAACTGCACGCTATATTTTTGCGGGAATTGCGAACTCCGCAACGCGGGGATCATGCCCGCCTTTTCCAGCGGAAAGTAGTTGTACGGGATCATTGACTCGCCGACCCGATAGCGCGGAAACGTAGCCCGATCGAGCAGCGCCACCGCATACCCGCGTTGGGCCAAAATTGCAGCGGCCGTCGCCCCTCCCGGCCCACCACCCACCACAAGAACATCAAACTCCTGACTCATCACGACCTCCAGTCTGTGCGTCCGGCGGCAAGATCTCACACACTTCGGCGAGCGGCCTACCTGACTCATTTAACAGCGTATTGCGCCGACCGTATAGCCAGCCGTCCCATACCAAACAAAACTTGTCGGCCGCGAATTTCGGATTCCGGAAGCGGAAAAAGCCGCTTGGGCTCGAGCTGTGCGTCACCCCGCACCGCGCCAGAATAGTCCCCATCGGCACCCGCCGAGCTCGCAACAACTCCACGGCTTCTGGTGACAGCAGGCCCAAGTGCGCCCGCAAGACCCCGTACTCCACGACTCTATCGCACGAATCCAGCCGCAGCAATGCCTCACGGGTAAACGTCAGCTGGCCATCCAGCACCTGCAGAGGCTCGATATGAATCGAGCTGCCGTAATACGCCTCTAGCGTCGGCGTCATCTCCCTCATATGCACCAGCAAGTCTCGGTACGGCGGCGGAATCTCCGCGCCCTGCTGCAGTTCCAGCAGTGGGAGGTCACGGTCGTTCATAAACAAGTCCATCGGCCAGGATGGAGAATCCTCAGCCACAGCGCTGCTCCTGAATCGCGCGCCGCGCGTACAAGAACTCGAACAAATTCCCCTCATGCGGCTGATCCCACGCCACCTTGGGCGTGGGAATTGGCCCTAGGTTCAGGCGGTCAATGTGCGCACTCTGCAACAACTCCGCCCGAAAGCCCACATCATCGGTGATCGCCGAAACCACCAGCGATGGCCCAACCCATGCGGCCATCTCCGCCTGTGGCATTTGCACCACCGAGCAAAACGGGAACATGTACTCCGTCTTCGCCAGTGAATGTGCGGAGTCCGCACAATGCACCACCGTGGGGTGCAGGTAGCTGATGCCATCGCAACTGACCAGCCGGTTTCCGCCTCGAAGCGCAGCGGACACGTCCACGGCCCCTGGCTCCTCCAGCGCTTGCTCGATCAGCTCGTCGATTGCCTCGGCCCACGCCGCATTCGTAAACCCGGCCAGTCCGGCATCCGCAGCCTCCAGCGGTCTTGGGACCAGCTTGATCGCCTGCTCGGCGATCGCCTTTGCGATCTCCGCACCATGCCGCGGCACCACAATCGTCGAAGCATTTACACAGCTGCGGCCACTATTGCGCAGCATCGAATCCGCCAGCACATTCACGTAGCGCGGCCACTCGTCGACGCAGTCCTCTCCCATCACGATCTTGCTGTAGCCAGGCCCGTGGCAACTCACGCGCGGATCCCCCGCGTGCCGGGCGACCGTCTTGGCATCGCCAAACAGAATCACCCGGCCACAGCTGTCTGCCAGCACATTCGAACCCTCGTGATCGGTCGGATAGTAGCCGAACGCCTCGCTTGGGCAGCCCCCTGCGATCAACGCCTGAATCATGCGCCACGGCGTCCACGGATCCTGTTTGCCGGGTTTGAGCATCACCGGAATTCGCAGTGCCAATGCCGGGACCCAGAGCGAATTCACGCCCGGAGAGTTGCTCGGAAGCACGGCTCCTAGGCAGGTCGTCGCCGGATAAAAGCTCAGCAACGAGGCATCCGTCTGCAGGATTCCCTGCTCGATCGCCTCGAACGGCAACCCGCGAGTCAGCCCATTTACCACCGACCGCACTTCACGCAGGACAAAAGCAATCTTTTCCATGTTGCTACGAATGAGCGCATGTGGCAGCCCGCTCGAGGCGGAAAGCTGGCGCACGTAATCGGCCGCCGTCTGCGACTGACTCGCAGTCAGGAACAGGTCTCCGTCCATAAATAGTTCGGCGGCACGACCGCAAATCGCGATCATCTCCTCAATCGACAACGCTTGGAGGCAAGCAAACGATTCCTCAATTTTACGCAGATCGCGGCGCACCACGCCGGCATTGACCAGGCCCATGGTGCCCACCGGCTCGCCGCCGCGGCAGTCGTCGATCGCAACCTGGTTCAAGCTGTCATACAGCACACCAAGACGGAAAGCAGGAATTGAAGGAGATGTAGGCATGCTTCTCAATACACCCGGAACCGCCGTTATCACGCCGTTTTCACGGCTTCGGCAATCACGAGCACGCTGGGGGTCCCACGTGAATTGCTCACATCAACGGTAGATCATCCGGATGAAGAGAATCGGACAGGCAAATTTGGGACAGAAAAATAGAAGGGAGCCCCTGATTACTCGCCTGAATAATTCATACTGGCCGTTTTTGAGCCACTGTCCTATTTTTCTGTCCGTCATATTTCTGTCAAGAACGGGCTTTTCGTGTTCCTTCACGGAGAAACCGACGAGACACGAGAAGCCGTCGTCTGTTTGAGGCGTGTGAATCATACTTTCCCGGCGGGAAACAAGAACGTTGCCGGTGGTGGCAACCACCGGTATCCGGCGTCGTTGCCTCGCGCCCCGGGAGGGTTGCCAGAAACCGTGCGCGCAGACATCTTGCGGTGGTACGCAATCAGTCCCCGTTCCGCCCGATCCCGCCATTGCACGCCTCGTTCTGTCGCCCCTTCAGGGCGGGATGGTTAGGCCGATCCAGTCCGGTGGCTTCACCACCGGCTACGTTCTTGGTTCCCTCCGTGAACGGGAATAACGGCCTGCCGTAATTCTTACTACTGATGCCGCGACAAAACAGGTTGCATTTGATTGCGATGGTTTCCAGTTTTAGGGTAGGAAAGAACGGTAAGTCGTGGCGTGCCGTGCCACGTCGTCCGGGCTTGCCCCGAGGCGGCGAAGAGGGTATTACACAGGATGGGGAGAAGAACGACGACAAAATGAGCGCTGGCTGGGTAGTCCTAGAAAACCCGAGAACTAAGCATCATGGACAGCCTGAGGACGGCCCTCGGAATCTGAAGCTGCGGCTTCTGGACCGCGCGGGGCTCCCGTTCACTTGGAAATAGACTTGTTCTCGTTCTCGATTTTCGGGTTTCGCCCTACGCCACAGTGGTAGGCCGCCGGTGACATCCGACGCTCCTATTTTCGTGCATCCAGCGACAGGACGTGAGGCTAGGCGATAAGGCGTTCGTCTGCGGTCACGAGGGGGTCGTCATAATGAATGGCAGTGGCTAACAACATTCGGTCTGCCGGATCTTTGTGGAAGGTGCCGGGCAAGTCGTAGGCAAGAATAGCTGGCGGATGGGAGAGTTCGACCGACTTTAAGCCCAATGCTGCCGTGCCGCGGCGCACCCAGGATTCAAGGGTGCCCTTGAAGACGATTCGGTTCACCGAAATCAATTGGCCTTGTTCCAGTGTCGAAATAGTAGCCACGGCCAACTCGTTTGCTGGCGACTCCACGGCTGTGCGGCAACGCTTGCCCAACTCGTCAGGCGACTGAAGAGACCAAAACCAGACATGCGTGTCCAGCAGCAGGGTCATTTCGGACTTTCCCAGTCATCGCTCGAGCTAAAGCGGACGATGTCTCTTTGAACAGTGGCTTCACCGGCCAGCTCTCCCAGGCAGCGCTATTTGCTGCCAACTGCCTCCGCTGGAAGCACTCTGGCCAGCCGCTTTCCCCGACGCGTCACGAGCACCGGCTCGCCGGTCGCGTGGATCTTTTCAATCACCGCCTAGCAGTGGTTTTTGAACTCCGAAATCATCAAGCTATCCATGGCAGAAACTCCAGTCGTTTGCAACAGCACACCGTGACTTGACCATATACACTAGTCAGGTTAGTCTGACCGGAAATTCCCTAGCTCTCGTATCGCCAGGTATGGTAAATTATGCTGGGATCGCGGGCGGCTAACCACCCTTATCTGATGGGACGGTCTGCGAGTCTGGCGAAGTAGGAAAATAGGCAGGTGGGGCGCCTGAGCGCCCTGATTTCGGGGTGTGCATTTCTGTTTCCCGGAGGGAAACGGACGAAGGCCGATCGAGTTGCAGGCCGCCTCCGTCCCAGGGTGCTACAGCGCTTCGTGCAGATGCAGCCACATTCCCGCGCGAGCCTGCGCCTTCAGCCAGGGCAGTTGGGTGTCTGGATGATCCATTTCCACAGAGTGCGTCTTGATGTCGATGGTGATCACCTGCGTCTCATCATCCTGCGTCCAAAATGCTTCAGCGACTAAGGTGGCCGAAGCACGCGCCGGATTCCGCTGCTGCCTGTTCTTCACCACCAGCCGGGTAATCACCAGCTCACCAGCCGGAAACGCCGTCTCCGTGGGCATCGCCCGGATCAAGGCCGCGAGTTCTTCCTCGCTACATGCCACGGCCCAGCGAAACTCGCCAGCGCTTTGCTCCCGCAAGCCATCACGGTTCAAGGCGGGAGGCCTCCCCTCCGCCACGTCTACTGTGACGTTCATCCCCAACTCAAGCTTGGGCCCGCAGGACAGCAACAAGATCGCCAAACAGAACAGAATACCTCTCATCAGCCTACGCCTCCAGAATTAGTGGGGTGACAACCTAACGCCGGACCTTTAGGATGAAAGGATCGAGCGTTCGCAATCGGCTCGCCGCTTCAGATAGTAACCGGCTTGCCGTCCAAACGCACGGCGCAGAGCATCTTGAAAATTACGGTGGGGACACTATGAGTGCAGAAGCAGATTTTGGTCTGATTGGGCTGGCAGTTATGGGCGAGAATCTCGTCCTGAATATCGAAAGCCGCGGCTACACAGTCGCGGTCTATAACCGTACGACCAGCAAGGTAGACGACTTCGTGACCGGGCGCGCCGCAGGCAAGAAGATCGTCGGCACCCACACAATCGAAGAGCTCTGCGCCTCACTCGCACGCCCCCGAAAGGTCATGATGCTGGTGAAAGCTGGAGGCGCGATCGACTCAATCATAGAAGCTCTCATTCCGCACCTTGAGCCGGGCGACGTTATTATTGACGGCGGCAACAGCCACTACGATGACAGCATCCGCCGCACCAAGCGCGTAGAAGAAGCTGGCTTGCTGTTCATCGGCACCGGTGTTTCCGGTGGTGAAGAAGGCGCACTAACCGGCCCTTCCATCATGCCCGGTGGCTCCGCTGCTGCCTGGCCGCAAGTCAAGGAAATCTTCCAGGCCTGCTCCGCGAAAGTAGACGGCGGCAGCCCCTGCTGCGAATGGGTCGGTGCCGACGGTGCCGGTCACTTCGTCAAGATGGTGCATAACGGCATCGAGTACGGCGATATGCAGCTCATCTGCGAAGCCTACAATCTGCTCGGCACCGCCCTCGAAATGAGCGCAGAAGAGATGCACGAAGTCTTCACCACCTGGAACGAAGGCGCCCTCGACTCCTACCTGATCGAGATCACTCGCGACATCCTTGCCAAAGAAGACGAAGAGACCGGCAGTCCGATGGTCGAGATGATTCTCGATACCGCCGGCCAGAAAGGCACCGGTAAATGGACCAGCGTCTCAGGCCTGGACTTGGGCGTCGCCATCCCGCAGATTGCCGAGGCCGTTTTCGCCCGCTGCCTTTCCGCAATTAAGGAAGAGCGCGTCGAGGCCTCCAAGCACCTTCCGGGCCCCGAAACCGAATTCGACGGGGACCGTAAAGAATTCATCGCGCAGCTTCACGACGCCCTGTTTGCCAGCAAGATCTGCTCCTATGCGCAGGGCTTTCAGCTGCTCGCAGCCGCGGCCAAAGAGCACAACTGGGACCTGAACTACGGTGAGATCGCGCTCATGTGGCGCGGCGGCTGCATCATTCGCGCCACCTTCCTCGAGAACATCAAGGAAGCATTCGAGCGCGACACCACGCTGACCAACCTGCTGCTGGACCCGTTCTTCCAGAAAGTCGTCGTAGATGCTCAAGAGAGCTGGCGTGCCGTCGTTTGCACCGCCGTAAAGCTTGGCATCCCCACGCCGAGCCTGAGCAGCGCCTTGAACTACTACGACTCCTATCGCAGCGCCCGCCTCCCGGCGAATCTGCTGCAAGCCCAGCGCGACTACTTCGGGGCCCATACCTACGAGCGCGTGGACCGCCCCCGCGGCGAGTTCTTCCACACCAACTGGACTGGCCGCGGTGGCACCACATCCGCGTCTACCTACAACGTCTGAGCACACACTCAGTGACACCGGGACGCAAGCCGCCCTTCTGCATTCCTCATAATCCGAGGCCAACTTCATGAGTTTTGCGAACTCCGCATTTCTACTTGGGCTTGGTGCGCTTGCCGTCCCATTGATCTTGCATCTGATGAGTCGGGAGAAGCCACGCCGTGTGGTTTTCCCGACTATCCGCTACATCAAGAAGGGCCAGCGCGTCCAGCATGGTCGACGCGGCATCAAGGACTTCTGGGTCATGCTCGCGCGGATGCTGATCCTGGCCGCCATCGTCCTGCTGCTCGCCGATCCGTTCATTCCACGTCCCGTCGCGGTGATCTCGAAGGACGCTGACCAAGTCGTGGTAATGGTCGACCTGTCCGCCAGCATGCGGGCGGCAAATTTTGACGAGTTCGTGGCAAACGCACGCAAGCAGATCGAAGCCGCGCACCCGAATGCCGAGGTAGGCGCCATTGGCTCTGCTGATGGCGTGATCTACGCGCTTCCCGTGACCACCCCAAATCTTGACGTCTGGGCCACAATTCTGGCGGATAAGCCGCGCTCCACAGTCGGCAACCACAGCGACGCGATTTCCAGGATCGGCAGCCTAATGACTACCGAAGAAGGTCCAGGCCGGCACGTCTACGTGCTAAGCGATCTCCAGGCCGTAGACTGGCAGCCCGAGCGCCTCGGCGCCCTGGATGTGGCGGCCAGCGTCCGCATCATCGCACCGCCGCACAGCAATAGCCGCAACGTCGCTATTCTGGGCGTCGATGCCGAGTCCGTCGAACGCGACGGCACCAGAAACCTGCGCCTGACCATTCGGCTCCGCAACTTCTGGCTAGAGCCAGTCGATACCTCCCTGATCGTACGAGTCGGTTCAGTCAACCAGTTGCGCCCCGTCGTGCTCCAGGCCGGTGATACGGCCACCGTTACCCTCACCTTGCCCGATGTCGACGGCAGCAAAGGCACCGTCGAGCTGGCAAGTATGGATGAGTATGTAGACGATGACGTCTTTCACTTCTGGGCTGGCCCGCAACCGCCGCTGCATGTCGCCGTGGTTGCGAACTCCGCAACCGATCGCTCAAAGCAGAGCGAGGTCTTCTTTCTCAGCAATGCCCTCAGCATTTCCTTACCGGGCACTCCGATGATGGCAGTTACATCCCGCGGGCCAGACATCATGTGGGACACCGATATCGCTAGCTTCCAGAGCGTGTTCTTGCTGGATGCCATCGCCGACTTCTCCGAAGCCGAAGCCGGACTGCTGCACGAGTACTGTAGCAATGGCGGAACCCTGGTGTTGTTCGCAGGAAATCGCACTGCAGACTGTCTGAATCGCCTGGCCGATGCCGGCTTTAATCGAATTAACTTCCGTGGTTTCTACGGCGGTGTCGGCCGGTTTCGCAGCAGCATGGTGGATAGTGCGGACACCGCACATCCGCTCATTGCTCCCTTTGCCGAAGATGCCGCCGACCTTACGCTCTTCCCGATCTACAAAGCCGCCCGCCTCGATCCCGGTAAGAAGCACGAGATCTTGCTGGCCGCTGGCGAGCTACCGCTGTTGATCCGCGAGCAGGTAGGCCGTGGCGAACTCTATGTAATCGGCACCTCTCTGTCCGCCAGCTGGAGCGAGCTGCCCACCGCCATTTGCTTCCTGCCCCTGGTTCGACGCATGGTAGAACTCAGCACGGCTGCCGATGACCGCCGCGTCCTGAATCGCATCCTCGGCAAGCCGCTTGGCATCGAGCTGCCTGATGAGACCGTGGCCCCGACCAGCCCCGATGTTCTGCGCGTGGGGGATCAGCCAGTGCAAGTGAACTACACCCGCGAAGAGTCCGACTTTACTGCGGTAAGCGATGCCGCCGTTCGCGCGCACCTGACCACGCAGGACGTGCTGCTGATGGCAGACGAGCGCGAAGTCCCCGAGAACGAACGTGACTCGCTTCAGGCCCATGTTGCTTGGGCTCTGATCGCGGGCCTGTTTATCGAACTGCTACTGGCCAACTTCCGCCGCAAAGAGGCATAGAATGTTTGCCATTGGCCAACGCTGGATCTCCGAGACCGAGCCTGAGCTGGGCCTTGGCAGCGTCTCAGCCCTGGGGGAGCGCGATGTCGAAATCCGCTTCCCCGGCTCCGAAGACGTCCGCCGCTACGCCCAAGACAGCGCCCCGCTGCGCCGCGTGCTGTTTCAAATCGGTGATACCATCGAAGCCGAGGACGGGATCAAGATCGTGGTCGAGGATATCGAGACCGTGGACGGCTGCCTCGTCTACCACGGCAACAACCAACGCCTCCCCGAAGCCGATCTTTCCCACGATCTCACCTTCGATGAACCGCTGGTACGGTTGCAACACCAGCAATTCGAGACACCCCACGCCTTCGCCTTGCGCGAGGACTCCCTGGCCAAGCGGCATGAAATCCGCAGCTCTCCGTTGCGCGGCTTCACCGGCGGCCGAATCGACCTGATTGGTCACCAGTTCTACATCGCCCGCGAGGTCACCTCACGTAACGCGCCGCGCGTGCTGCTGGCAGACGAAGTCGGCCTCGGCAAGACCATCGAAGCTGGCCTGATCATCCATCGCCTGCTGTTGAGCGGACGTGCAGCACGCGCTCTAATTCTCGTCCCCGACTCACTCGTGCACCAATGGTTCGTCGAGATGATGCGGCGCTTCAATCTCTGGTTCAGCATCTATGACCAAGAACGTTGCGGCGCGATCGAAGCAGGACCTGAGCCTGTCAATCCCTTCTTGGATGAGCAGCTGGTCCTGGCCGGGCTCTCCCTGTTCACTCAGCACCCGAAGCGCATCGAAGAAGCCGCGGAGGCGGGCTGGGACCTCGTTGTCGTCGACGAAGCCCACCATCTAGGCTGGTCCGAGGACCTCATCAGTCCTGAATACCGGGCGGTGGAGACCATTGGCCGCAGCAGCCCCGGCCTGCTGTTGCTTACGGCCACGCCCGAGCAACTCGGGCAAGAAAGCCACTTTGCCCGCCTGCGGTTACTCGATCCAAACCGCTACTACAGCCTCGACGTCTTTCGCCGCGAAGCCCAAGAGTACGAAGCTGTTGCGAAGTCCGCAGCCGCGCTCCTGGCCGATAGCGCCGTGCCGGAGAGCGACCGCAAGCAGGCGTTGGATGAGCTGATCGATCAACACGGCACCGGCCGCGTCATGTACCGCAACACCCGCGCCGCGATTAAAGGCTTCCCCGATCGAAAACTGCACCTGCATCCGCTCGTAACCAAAACCCCAGCCCAGGCGCAGGCCTGCAGTGCGGAGTTCGCATTCGAGACTGCAGCTTCGGAGCAAGCTCCCGACTACGAATTCGGCACAGACGTCCGTGCGCTCTGGCTGGTAGAGTTCCTGCGGGAAATCGGCGACGAGAAAGTGCTGCTGATCTGCCGCTCGCGCCGCAAGGTCCTGGCTCTAGAGGCTGCGCTTCGCGCCCGCCTGAACGCCAAAGTCGCCATTTTCCATGAAGAGCTCACCCTCATCACCCGCGACCGCAACGCGGCTTGGTTTTCCGAGCAAGACGGCGCCAGCGTGCTGCTTTGCTCCGAGATCGGCAGCGAGGGGCGTAACTTTCAGTTTGCCCACCACCTCGTCTTGTTCGACCTGCCTGATGACCCGGAGCTACTGGAGCAGCGCATTGGTCGGCTGGATCGAATCGGCCAGACCGAAGAGATCGCCATCCACGTGCCCTACGTTCCCCATACTCCGGAGGACATTCTCCGTCAGTACTACCACGAGGGGCTCGACGCCATCGAGCACAATCTCCACGGCAGCCACGAAGCCCACGAGCACTTTCTGCCTCAGATCCACGACTGGTGCCAGACTCCCGACCAGGCTCGTCCCGGGCTGCTGAGCGAGATTGCGGCCTATCGCCGCAACCTGATCAAGCGTCTCGAACAAGGCCGGGATCGGCTCCTCGAGCTGAACTCCTATCGGCCCGAAGTGGCCCACGAGATCACCGAGCAGATCGCCGACCGCGACTTCAGCACCGAGGTTGATATCTTCACCCTGCGCCTGCTCGACTTCTTCGGGTTCACCGTCGAGGACATGAGCAACCGCACCTACATGATTCGCGCCGAACGGCTGTTCAGTGATTCCCTCCCCAGCGTCCCCGAAGAAGGCCTGCTTGGCACCTTCGAACGCCGCCGCGCGCTGAGCCGCGAAGACCTAGCCTTCCTCAGCTGGGACCATCCGCTGGTCTTGGGCCTCCTCGATGCCATGCTCAGCGGCCACCACGGCAATGTCGTGTTTGCGATCTCCGCAAGCACCGAGCACCGTGAGTTGGTCTTGGACGTACGCTTCGTCGTCGAATGCATCGCACCGCCGTCGCTGCATGTTGACCGCTTCCTGCCGCCCACGCCGATCTCGATCAGCGTGGACAATCGGATGACGGTCCAAGAGCCCCGAGAGTGGCCAGCGCTCGCCACCGTCTCGCCCGAGAGTGCCCTGCTCCAGAATCAGGCCATCCTTCAGGCGCTCGCGCCCAAAATGCTTGCCACCGCCGAAGAAGAAGCCGAGACGAGAATGGCCCGGATTGTCGACGAGGCCAGCCGCGACGCTGGCACTACGCTCGGTCACGAACTTGAGCGTCTGCTGTCCTTGCGGAAAGTGAACGACAGCGTCCGCAGCGACGAAATCGAACTGGCTCGCCAGAATCTCGCGTCCACCGCCGAGCGCCTTTCGCAGGCCCGCCTGCGCGTCGATTCTCTCCGCCTCATCTGGCACGGGCCCGAGGCGTAAGCTCGGTGGATCCGTCTACGCCGCGTTTCTGTCGCCCTTTCAAGGCGTAAAAACTGGTTGGATCTATCCGGTGGTTCCACCACCTGTATCGGGCCTCGTCACCCAGTGCCCCGGCGGGGTACCAGAAGGCAGTGACGTTCTTTCTGCGCCTCGGAACGGATGATGCCGCGAGCAAACAGACGCCAGCGCTTGAACTCCCATGCACCAGCGTGTGCAAACTGCGGATAAAAGCACGAACCGAAGGGAGGGCCACGCAGGTGACAATAAGTGACCGGCACTATTTTTCGCTGGTCGAACTCATGGTCGTGATCGTTATCATGGGGCTCTTGATTGGAATCGTGGTTCCCAAGCTCCAGACTGATTCCCATTTTCACCCATCACAATGGCCAGTGGCAAGGAACGAAGTCAAGATTATTCAACGAAAGATCGACTCCCTCTATCTAGATACTGGCAAGTACCCGGAATCGCATCAAGACTTGCTCCGCGGCTCCGATGTAGAGGACTGGCACGGGCCTTACCTCGCAAAAAGCACTGATTTATTAGATCGATGGGGCAGCATATACCGGCCATGGTCTGAAGATGACAGGTTCGAACTCATGAGCTGTCGTCCCGATCGACGCGCTGGCGGATCATATGCCGAAGACGACATCTTGGGCTGGTAGCCCCTTGGAGGGAGTGACTGGGCCTCGTTCGTGTCAGCTACGGGAGTGGCGTCCTTCCTTCGCAGTGCGCTCACCACATTGTCGTGTGTTCGCTGCTAGTAAATTCTGCGCAGCGGGAGACCTTTTCACGCACAATTCCCTCTCAGGCCTGATTTCCTCGTAATCAGCCTTGGTATAGCTCCGCAAATCAGCTTCTAGAACAGCTGAACACTTGGATAGGATTGCCCCCATGAATCAGCTTGTCTGCAATTTCCGTTTTCCTGATGCCACCAACAACGTCGCCTGGAGCCTGTAAGATGAACTTCCTACTGATCGCAGTAATAGTCGGCTTGGCCTTTTTGATCTGGGACTGTATCGAGGTGGGCAGAAATGATGCGGCCAACTTGGTGAACGCAGTTTTTGGTGCCCGAGTGATGGAGCGGCGCAAGGCGGTTTATTTGGCCGGCGCAGCCGTAATTCTCGGGGCTACATTTGCCGCACCAGTGATGGAAACTGCACGGAAGGGGATCTTCGATCCAACCTTACTGACCGTGCAAATGGCCCTGGCGATCTACATCAGTGTCTACTTTGTGGATACGCTGCTGCTCTATACGTTTTCGGCCTTTGGCATGCCGGTTAGCACCACCGCCTGCCTGGTGTTTGAGCTGGTGGGAGCTGCGATGTTTCTGGCTGGCTTCGACAATGTAAACTGGCCCAAGGTCGGTTCAGTCACCACCGCAATCTTCGTCTCCATCGCAGTTTCGGGGGTCGCCTCCTTTATGGTCATGCGGGTTTTTCGTGGGGCAATTCAGACCAAATATCGAGACCGCGACACGCTTTTGTTGCATGGCCCCTGGATATGTGGCGCGATCTTGACCTGCCTTGGCTGGTTTATGATCTTCAAAGGGATGAAGAACGTGGCGTTTGTCAAGAGTATCCGCAGCGGGTTCTTCGAAAAATACGGCGTAGGCTTGGTACTGCTCCTCATGTGGGCAGGCTTCACCTTTATCGTGCACATGATTCTGGTGTTCAATCACCGACGCGGGATCGACAAGCTGTTCTCGGTGATGGCAATACTGGGGATGATCTGTATGGCCTTCGCCTTCGGCCAAAATGATCTAGCCAATGCGGCTTCGCCCGGACTTGCGGCGCTGAATCTGTGGCAAAGTGGTTCGGAGCTGGGCGATCTCGCAGACTTGGCCTCAAAGATTCCGATCCCGATTTGGGCGCTCACCGGCTGCGGGATCCTCATGGCCTCTGGTATGTTCAGCTCCTACGCCCAACGAGTGACGCGGGCCGAAGTAAATACCGGCAGCCAGTTTGAGCATGTGGCCCTCTACGCGCCGAACTGGTGCCGACGGCTGGCCGGCGTTCTGCTGCGCTTTGGTCCGAAGCACGAGAGTCTGGCACCGACGGCAGATGTCACAGATTCAGGCAAAAAGATTCACTACGACGCCCTGCGGGCCTCGGTCATTACCGCCGTCAGTGCCAGCGTCATTGCCTTTGCCTCCGGGCGAGGGATGCCGGTCTCGACGACCTACGTCGCCTTCGCCGCCGTGTTGGGAACAGGCGCGGCAGACTGCGTCTACACCGGCGGACATGCAGACCTGAAACTCGGCCGCGCAGTCTGGGTCATCGCCTGCTGGTGCATAGCGCCGATCATTGCCATTTTAGCCACGGGCCTAGTCGCGAACATTGTCTACCACTTGGCAGTTCCGGGCATCTTCCTGGCCGTGTTGTTGAATTTCGGGTTACGCCGCTTTTTCAAGAAGCGTGCTGATGCCCATGAAGCTTGCTATCACGGCGGCACAGACTAAGAGGCCGCTGAAGAAGGCGCTGAGTAAGCCCAGGCTAATAAGCCCGCGTCTACTGTTCGGTGGAGGTGCGGACGATGAGCTCGCCCTGGAGCTGGAGCATTCGGGCAACGGCGTCGGGCTGGCGGATGCGCGCGAGCATGGCGTCGACAGCGCCCGTGCCGATGTCCCGGCAGGGCTGCCGGTAGGTGGTCAGCGGGATCTTGAGCAGATTGGCGTATTTGACATCGTCGAAGGCGCAGATCTTGAGGTCACGGGGAATATTTACGCCATGCTTGTCTAGTTCGACGAGCAACGGCGCCGCAAGCGCGTCGTTGTAGCAAATCAGGCCGTCCAAGGCGTCCCACGTGGTGCCGATCGCGAATGCTTCGACGGCGGTGTCGATCTCGATCACGCTGAGGCTGTCATGGGGGAGCTCAGCCTGCAGGACCGCTTCGCGAGCCCCGATCAAGCGCATATGGACAGTGCCGGCAATATTCGGTCTGGTTATAAAGCCGATCGATTGGCAGCCGCGGTCAATCAGATGCCGAGCTAGGGTAAAACCGGCATTGATGTTGTTGATACCGATCAGGTCGTGGGCGCTACGTAGCGGCGGCGGGACGATATCGCTGTCGAGGAGAACCACGGGGATGGATGCCGCGGTGAACATGGCGACAATCCGGGCATTCTGCTCGGCGGCTTCTGGGATTAGTTCCAATGGTGCGAAGAACACCCCATCGATTTTCTGGGCCACATACTTCTCGGCTAATTGCAGGGCATTTCCCAATCCGCGATCATGCAGGGTACCGCCGCCGCCCCAGAGCAGGCTGAAGTGGTGCGAGTCCGCAAGATTGGCGATCTGACCGCAGATCGGTTCAAAAATCTCCGTTTCGCCGAGGGCAGGAATAAGTAAGCCGAAGACGCGCTCTGCGCTGCTTGGTTCGGCTAATGGCTGGGGGATAATGTAGGTGCCATAGCCTGGCTTCCGGCCGACCTGCCCTTCCGCCTGGAGCTTCTTGACCGCTCTGGCGACTGTCGGGCGACTGACACCGAATTGCTCCGCCAATTGCAGATCTGTGGGCAGCAGATCATCCTCGACATAGACCCCCTCGGCAATTGCCTGCTTGAGGAAGGTGTATATCTCCAGCATTCTATTTGTTCGTTTCTCCATGGCCAAAATGTAACCTTAATGTTAACTGAGGCAAGAGGGAATTTACAATCTAGTCCAACGCCCGCTGTCGCACCTTGGACGAAATACAAATGAGATAACAAATAAATAACATTTACATAGCTTTACTCTTGAAGCCACTGGCGGGTGCCGTTACAGTAGCAGCGGAATAGTCGTGTAAGTAGGTGAAAGCTGTGGTAATAAACAAAATGTTTAAAGTCGCTGGCATCGGTGAGGTCCTGTGGGACATTCATGGAGATGACAAGACTTTGGGCGGCGCGCCGGCCAATTTTGCCTGCCATTGCGGCATCCTAGGGGCGCATGCGTATGTAGTGAGTTGCGTGGGAGATGACGCGCTCGGAGCCGCCGGGCGCGACTTTCTCCAGCAGCACGGGGTCGATTGCAGCGGACTGCTGGTCGCGGCATCCCTACAGACTGGAAGGGTGCAGGTGACGCTGGGGCACGGTGGCCAGCCGGAGTATGAGATTAAGCAGCATGTGGCCTGGGACGCCATCTCGTTTACAGCTGAACTGGCAGGGCTTGCCCCCCGACTTGATGCGGTCTGCTTTGGCAGTCTGTCGCAACGCAGCGACGCATCCAGAGACGCGATCGGCAGGTTTCTCGATGCGACCCGGCCGGACTGCCTGCGCATGTTTGACATCAATCTTCGCCAAACCTATTACTCTGATGCGGTCATCCTCGACTCGCTCAAGCGTGCCAATGCCTTGAAGGTAAACGACGAAGAGTTGCCAATCCTGGCAGCGATGCTGGGGATTCCTGGCACCGACAGTGAGCAGTTGAAGGCGATTGTGCGGGCCCATGACATGAAGCTGGCTGTTCTCACCTGTGGCTCGAAAGGTGCCTGGATTGTGACGCCGGATGATGCGAATTTCGCGGCCGCCCCGCCCCCAACCGTTCTGGCCAGCACGGTCGGGGCTGGTGACTCATTCACTGCAGCGGTCGTTACAGGCTATCTCAATGGAAACACTCTGGAGGACATAAACCGACACGCGAACACGGTCGCTTCTCACGTATGCACGCAGCTTGGAGCTGTGCCGCCCTTACCACCAAAAACCGAGAATGGAGATGAACGATGAAGAAGACAATGTGGAACCTCATGCTGGCGACAACTCTCATAGGCGCAATCTGCGGCTGTGGTAAGAAGGGCCCTGCAACCAGCTCAACGGCACCAGCGACTTCCAGCAGCAAAGCGACTCCAATTATCGCGGTATCCGTGCTGACCATGAACAATCCGTTCTTTAAGGAGATCGTCGACAGCATGGAGGCCGAAGCCAAGAAGAGTGGCTTCGAGCTCCTCGCCGTCAGTGGTGATTTCGATGTGGCTCGCCAGCAGAACCAGATCAAGGACTTCATCGTCAAGAAAGTCTCGGCGATTGTCCTCTGCCCGTGTGATTCGAAGGCGATTGGCCCGGCAATCCAGGAAGCTAATGCGGCTGGCATTCCGGTGTTCACCGCTGACATTGCCTGCACGGCCGCTGGTGCCAAGGTCGTCTCGCACGTGGCGACCGACAATTACCTCGGTGGCAGAATGGCGGCGAAAGCCATGGTCGAGGCACTGGGAGGACGCGGCAAGGTGGCGATCCTAGACTTCCCGGAAGTGGAATCGGTGCTACTCCGGACCAAGGGGTTTCAAGAGAAGCTGGCGGAGCTGAACAAGGCTGCAGATTGTGATATCACGGTAGTCACCATACTGCCGGGCGGCGGCGACAAGGCTAAGAGCTTCAAGGTCACCCAGGACATCATTCAGGCGCATGCGGACCTCGCAGGCATCTTCGCGATCAACGATCCTTCGGCCTTGGGCGCGGTAGCCGCGCTAGAGAATGCTGGCAAGCTGAAGCAAGTCAAGATTGTCGGGTTTGATGGCCAACCTGAAGGCAAGAAAGCCATTGCCGCTGGCAAGATCTATGCCGATCCGGTTCAGTTCCCAGACCAGATCGGTGCCGAGACCGTCAAGCTCATCGTCAAGTACATGAACGGCGAAGACTGCCCGGCCGAGTACCTGATCCCAACCGCACTCTATCGCCAGGCCGATGCTGCTGCGGACGCAGCGAAATAGAACCCACAGCGATGGAGTCCACCATGGCAGCACCGCTCCTGTCGATGCAGGGCATCACCAAATCCTTCCCCGGCGTGAAAGCGCTGAGGAGTGTGGATTTGGCCCTGCATGCGGGCGAGGTGCTGGCACTGGTGGGAGAAAACGGCGCTGGCAAGAGCACGCTCATCAAGGTGCTTGGTGGCGCTCATCTTCCTGATCAAGGAACGCTTGCATTTGATGGTGAGGTGCGGCAGATCAACAGCCCGGTCGATGGCCGCAATGCTGGCGTCGGGATCATCTACCAAGAGTTTAATCTGGTGCCGCAGCTGACCGCTCGCGAGAATATCTTCCTCGGTCAGGAGAAGACGCGCTTCGGCTGCTTCTCGCGCCAGCGAGAGCATGACGCCGCCTTGGCGCTGTTCAAACGCGTGGGCGTGGCCGTGGATCCCGAAGCTCTCTGCGGCGACCTAAGTGTGGCCCAGCAGCAGGTGGTGGAGATTGCCAAAGCGCTCTCAGTAGAGGCCAAAATCATCGTTATGGACGAGCCCAGCGCCACGCTTACACCGCAAGAGGTGGAGCGGCTCTTCGCCGTGATGCGTGAGTTAAAGTCGCAGGGCATCGGCATCATTTACGTCAGTCATCGGCTGGAAGAGATCTTTGAGATTTGCGATCGAGTTTCGGTCATGCGCGATGGAACCGGCGTGGGCGAAGCGACGATCGCTGACATCAACCGCGAACAACTGATCGAAATGATGGTCGGTCGCAAATTGGACAAAGAATTTCCGCCACGCGCTACCCAGCCGGGAAAAGAACGGCTGGTGGTCGAAGGCCTGAACCGTGGCACCGCGGTGCGCGATGTCTCGTTCTCGGTGCGGGAGGGTGAGATTCTGGCTCTGGCGGGCTTGGTCGGCGCGGGCCGGACCGAGACCGCCCGGCTGATTTTCGGGGCCGACAAACGGGACTCCGGCACCATCGCCTTGGATGGCAGGATTCTCGACATTCAGCATCCGCGCCAGGCGATTGCCAACGAGATCGGGCTACTCACCGAGGATCGCAAAGCCCAGGGGCTGATCCTCGGCCAGTCGCTGCGAGAGAATTTTGCCCTGCCAAACCTGGATGCCTTTTCACGCTTTGGTTTTGTCGCCGAAGGAAACGAGAAGGTAGCGTTCGGCGGTTTTGTCGAGTCGCTGCGGATCAAGACCCCGAGCCAGGAACAGCTTGCTGGCAATCTCTCCGGCGGCAACCAGCAAAAGGTAGTGCTGGCCAAATGGCTGCAGCGTAACTGCGACGTAATTATCTTCGACGAGCCCACGCGTGGCATCGACGTCGGCGCCAAATACGAGATTTATGTCTTAATGAACGAACTGGCGGCCCAGGGCAAGGCGATCATCATGATCAGCTCTGAGCTGCCGGAAATACTCGGCATGGCGGACCGAATCCTGGTCATGCATGAGGGGCGGGTCACTGGCGAAATCAGCGACATGCCCAATGCGACCCAACAAATGATTATGGAGCTGGCCGTACAATGAAACGATTTTTTGCCGACTACGGCATGATTTTTGCCTTACTCGTTCTCGGGGTGCTGTTCAGCTGGCTCACCTGGGATGAGCAGCATCCGACCGGTGCCAGCGGCGGTCGCCAGCTCGGGAAGATGATCGTGAAGCAAACCACTCAGCAGCAGCGGATCGTAGTCTTGGCGCGAGACGGGGCCGAGGATCGCGCCTTTACCGAGGAATTGGCAGCGCAGCTCGCGGGCAAACGCGAGATCGTCGCCATCATTCATGGTTCGCCTCAGGATGCCAGGAAGAGGATCGACCGGATGCTTACGGAGGGCTCTGTCGACCTGCTTGCCTGCACACCAGCCGTGTCTACCTGGCCGATGTTGTCCAGCCTGCCACAACTCTCAGAGATCCCGGTGCTTTCGCCCGAGCCGTATCACTGGCCTAACTTCCTGAAGGCGGACAATCTGCTGAATGTGGCCAACCAGATTGTGGTGATTGCGGTGCTGGCCATCGGGATGACACTGGTCATCATCACTGCTGGCATTGACCTGTCGGTCGGCAGTCTACTGGCTCTGGCAGCCGTCGCCTCCACTTGGCTGATCCGCGATGCAGCCGGTGGCGAGGCCGCTGGCACGCTTGGCGTGGTTCTTTGCTGTCTGGCTGCGATCGCCCTGGCGGCGGCAGTGGGGCTCTTCTCTGGGGCCATGGTCACCGGCTTCAACATCCCGCCGTTTATCGTGACCCTGGCGATGATGCTGGTCGCCAGCGGACTGGCCTACACCATGGCCGGTGGCCAGTCTATCTATCAGGTTCCGGATTCTTTCGCTTGGCTTGGGCGTGGCACCGCCTTGGGCAGCATCCCCAACTCCGTGGTCCTGATGATTCTGCTCTACATCATCGCCCATGTGATGATGAGTAAAACTGTGCTTGGGCGCTACATCTACGCCATTGGCGGAAATCTTGAGGCCGCTCGGTTGTCAGGGGTTCCGGTCAAGCGTGTCATCCTGCTGGTTTACCTGCTAAACGGTGCGCTTGCTGGTCTGGGCGGTATCATCACTGCCTCGCAGCTGAAGAGTGGTGCTCCGACCTATGGGATCATGTACGAGCTGTACGTCATTGCCGCGGTTGTGGTCGGCGGCACCAGCCTGATGGGCGGTCAGGGCAAAATCTTTGGCACCCTCATCGGCGCCTTCATTATCGCCGTCATTCAGAATGGCATGAACCTCACCGGCGTCGGCAGCTACATGCAGAAAGTGGTGCTTGGCTTCGTGATCCTCGCTGCCGTTCTGCTCGATACCCTCAAACGCCGGGGCACGCTGAACCTTGGCAAGCTCTTCGCATCTAAAACTGCGTAACCACAAAAGATACTATGAATCCCCTCCTTCCACTGACCATTTTTTCGCTGGGAACCATCGCCATGGCTACTGACTCCGCCCTGCTCTTCACCAACAGTGACTTTTAAACCGGAACCCTGGAGAATTTGACTGCCGAAGGCAGCGCCTTCAAGTCTCAGCCGACCAAGGGCGACAACACCAAGGCCCGCGGGCGTGAGAGCTGCAACCTGCAGGGCAAATTCTGGATCGGGACCTACGAGAACTACAACGGCACGTCCGGCAAACCTGGGACAACCCAGAGCGACCGCCCAACCGGAACCCTGACCTCCGTCGAATTCGTCATCGAAATGCCATTCCTCAACTTCCTGGTGGGTGGCGGCGCGCACAAAGAGACCTCGGCGCGCCTGCTGGTGGGTGGCGGCGCGCACAAAGAGACCTCGGTGCGCCTGCTGGTGGGCGGCAAGAATTACTACCTCGCCTCTGGCGCAAACAGCGAAGAGATGCGGCCAGTTTCTGCCGATGTCAGCCAGTTCTCAGGCCAGAAAGCAGCACTTCAAATACTGGATCAAGCCAAAAGCGGCTGGGGGCATATCAATGCCGACAACTTTACCGCCTCGGGCAAGGCACTCGCCAAAGTGATCAAGCCCATCTTGGCGTCAAAGGTCAAGATCGCTTCCGGTAAGCGCCCGCCCAAGCCGCTCAGTGGCCCGGCCCAAGAGCGCAGCTTTACCTGCGAGCAGACCTATCTGCTGCTACCGATCGACAACAATGGCCCCAAGCCAGCGATCAGCCTGAGCATCGGCGGCCAGGACGTGCGTTTCGTCACCGGCACGCTGGCAGCCAAGTCCGGGGATGTCGACTGGTGGGCGTTCTTCGACATCTCCGAGTACAAGGGCAAAGAAGCCACCCTGCAGGTCAGTGGTCTGGCCGATGTGGGCTTTGCCCTGATTCGCCAAGCGGCCACCGTGCCCGGCTCCGAGACCTGGGGCGACGAAGCCCAGCGGCCAATTCGACGGCAAGATCTTCGATCCCCGCTAGCTTGGCGCTGAGGATGTGATAGTCCAGCACCATCTCATCGCCGCTGTCATACGGACCAATGCGTGGATAAAAGACGCTGGCCAGGTCGCGGAGGCCGTTCGGCTTCACGATGCGTGGGTTGTGGGCAGGGCCCGGGCCAACCCACTCCCAATGAGCCAAAATCTCCTCGCCGTCTACGATCTCGCGTTGAAACCATGGCATTTAGTGAAACAACACCGGCCGTGCCGAGATCTGTGCGGAAGGGGGTGCTTCTGGCACGCTGCTGCAACTACATAGCAGAGCTGCGAGGCACCAGCAAAAAGGCAGGAAGCAATCAGATCTGGTAGGCATAGCGAAAGCCGGAATTAAGTGAGTGATACGCGTGACCAACGTCCCACTATAGGAGCCTGTTGTCCAGCGTCATGAGTCTGCCCAAGAGGCCACGGCGCTCGTCAAGTCGTCAGGTGCCCGGACGCGTCATACTGGCGGACGAAGTCAGTCAAGGCTGCCAGGCTGCGACGTGCCATGCCCACGCGGCTGTCCGGGGGGAGTCTTGCAGATTGGCGCCGAGAATTGCATGTGTAAAAGCTGGGTGAGATTGTTTCGCGTTACTCCGTGACTCTTCGCCTCCCTGCCTGGAACACGCAAGCCCTTACGCATGATGCGTTACGGGCCTACCGTCGTAAATCGCAATGCCGCATTGTCCGGCAGGTCTGCAGAAAATCATCAATGCCCCTAATTCAACACGAGTGATGCGTCTCAAGAATTCTTTCCGCCAGAGGGGCAATATGAAACCTGGCCGGTTTTCGTGTATTGAACACCCCTGCGCCTGCTCCCATCGGAAATAATGCATGCTTTTGCTTCTCTGACAGGGCGGAGCCCGGCAGACTCCTTGCCGGTGGCGTGAGCCACCAGTATCAACTTCCCCGCCATCAAGGCTGGAGGCCGACACATGGTCCACTCCATGCGAGCAAGTGAAGGTGATCGTGAGCGAATGTGGTCCGGTGGCTCCCGCCACCGGCAGGACATGTTTCGCCCTCCGGGCTGGGCTCTCGATAGAAACGAGGAACTCAGCAGCTATCGGCACCTGCTCCTCGCTGAAGCGCATTTGACACCGAAAACAGACTCAATCAACAGACCTGATTTTGCCACTCAGCCGGAAATAACTTATGAGACGCACCACTAGCATCTGAGCAGCGGCCGGTATTCTGTGGTGTCCGCACCGCGAATCAGGCGGTGGATCAGGTCGCTGACCGCGGGGGCCAGGAGGAAGCCATGGCGATACAGGCCGTTGGCTTGAATGCAGTGGCCGTCGATGCTGACGCGTGGGTGGTTGTCCGTGAATGCTGGACGGCATTGGACTGCGGTGCTGATCACGCGGGCTTCGCCAAATGCCGGATGCAAGGCATAGGCTGCGGATAACAACTCCATCATCGAGCGGACGGAAATGGGGCTCATGTCGTCGCTCTCGATGGAGCTGGCACCAATTAAGAAGAGCGGGGCCGTGCGCGGGACAATGTAGAGCGGATAGCGCGGATGCATCATCCGTACGGGACGCTTCAGGGTGACGTCTGGCGCTTCGAGCCGAATCACTTCGCCACGTACCCCACGCAGCGGTAGGTCGCCGCGGGCGCCCAGGCCCCGACAATCGATGACCCAGTCGAACGTTTCCTGCCCAGTCTCGCCAGCTGCTTCCCAGCTGATGGTGCGATCTTCGCAAGTGCGAACTTCGCAACCCGCTCGCCAGGTGGTGTGGGCGTGAAGGTGGTTGGAGAGCGCGGCCATGAGCTGTTGATTGTCCACTTGGCCTTCGTCACGGACATACCACCCGCCGGTGAACGAGTCGGACAGTCCCGGCTCGAGTTCCCGCAGGGCGGCGCGGTCGTGCCAGACCAACCGATCGTCGGCATGGGGGCGCAGCTGGCCGACAAAGCGATTGAGATCGGCGGTATCGTGTGGATGGGCCACCACGACGGTGCCCTCGCGTTGAAAGAAGACGGGGTCGGGAAGTTGCTCGAGGATCGATGGCCAGCGGTCCAGCGCGAGAGCGCCGAGGTCACTGATCGAAGGCGGCGCGGTTTCGAGCTCACAGGCAGGGGCAAGCATCCCAGCACCGACGGCGCCGCACGAGCCCGTACCATCCGGCACATCTCGGTCAAACAGGGTGACTTGGTAGCCATGTTGGAGCAATTCAAGGGCCGTCATGCGGCCGATTAGGCCAGCTCCGGCGATTCCAATCGAGCTGGATTCCGACATCAGTTTCCTCCTGGCGGTTTCTCTGCGAGGACCATGGTCCCGCTGATTGTGTTCTGATAATAGAGGTAAAGAGCCGGCGCTGACTGAGTAGGCTCCCGGTCTTGCATGGCACGCAGGAGCCGAATGCTTACGGCACAGGTGCCCATGGGCCCCGGGGCAATAAATAGCTGGGTGCTACGGGGATAGTCTGCGAGTTGGTCGGCGAGTTCGAGCTGATGTGACAGGGTGGTCCCGAAGGCAAGCGATTGGTTGCCCTGGTTAGCATGAACATGCAGCTTGGTCGCAGTCAGGAGCAGCAGCAGGGAGGCGACCACTGCGCCTGAGGCAATCTGGCCTAGACGGTACTTGGTAATCCAGGCGGCGCCGATCCAAATAAAGAAGAAGAAGCCAAACCACTGCCCGTTCAGGTAGTGCGGCAGAAAGATGTGAGCGCCGCCGCCATGAAAGAGGAGCGTGAGCCCGACTATGCCAAGGCAGATCCAAGCGAGCGAACGCTGCAAGTCTGGTTGCGAACTTCGCAACGCCCGGAAAATGCCGATAAAGAAGATGGGAATAACAAGCGCGCTCAGCCAGCTGAGACTAGCGGTGAGCGTAGGAGCAAGGACAAAGTGACTCTTGCCAAGCGACGGAAAGCTGTGCGTGGTATACAGGAAGGAGAAGTAACTGGCCCCGCAAGTGGCATGTAGAAGTGCATCCAGCCGAGATGCATGCGCTTGCGAGGCTTGCCCGAAGGCCTGGCAGACTCCGACCAGATACGGGGCGGAAAGCGCCAGTCCGATGGCCTGCGTGGCAGCGGTGGGCCGCCAGTTTTTCAGCAGCCAATCACGCCGCTGCCAGCAGAGGACGCAGGCTATGGGCAGGATCAAGATCCCGGTCATAAGATGGATGTGCCCCAGCAGGACTACGACCGCGGTCATGGCGACAATCCAACGCCGACGAGGCTGATGCAGAAACTGGAGCGCAAGCGCGAGCAGCACGACGCTGAGGGGAATCAGAAAGACGTTATCCCACAGCTGGCGCAGGTAGGTGTGGATCTGCGGAGATAGCAAAACGATGAGAATGGGCCAGCGGGGCAGCGCCAAGCGCTGGGCCATGAACAGCAAGGTGCTGAGAATCAGGGCCAGCGAGATCAGCTGCTTGATGACGCTGATGGCGATGAGATTATCGGTAATGGCGAGCAGCGCCTGATAGCCCCAAGTGGCTTGCGGCCCGTAGTGTACACCGACGGTGCCGAGTAGGCCGCGCTCGGCCAGCGTGCCCGCGGCGTTGGCCTGTAAGGCATTGTCGATCAGCTGCGGCTCGTCACAGAGGAAGGGAATGTCCCCAGGAAAGAGAAGGTGCAGAACCAGAATGGGCCCCAAGGCTAGCCAAAATCCATGCTGTGCGAAGAATTTCACAGCTCGAAGAGTGTCGGATGTTCCCGCACGACCTCGGAGGGGCGGCGGCGAGCCAGCCGCGGCTGGCGGTTGGTGCTCCCGCTGTCGTCGCCTTCGAGATTGGTGAGTACTTCCTTGGCGCGCGCAATCACGGGATTGGGCAGGCCAGCGAGCTGGGCGACGTGAATGCCATAGCTGCGGTCGGCAGCTCCGGGCTTGATCTTGTGCGTGAAGACGACGCTATCGCCTGATTCGCGCACGGCCACGTTGCAGTTGATGACTCCCGTGATGGTGTTGGACAACTGCGTGAGCTCATGGTAATGCGTGGCAAAAAGCGTGCGGGCGCGCTTCTCGGGGACCAAGCTGAGATGTTCTGCCACGGCCCAGGCAATGCTGAGACCATCATAGGTGCTGGTGCCGCGGCCGATTTCGTCTAGGACGACGAGGCTGCGGCTGCTGGCGTTATTCAGAATATTCGCGGTTTCTAGCATCTCGACCATGAAGGTACTCTGGCCTCGCGCGAGGTCATCAGAGGCGCCGACGCGGGTAAAGATGCGGTCTGCCAGTCCGATCCTGGCGGCTCGGGCTGGCACGAAGCTCCCGATCTGCGCCATCAACGTGAGCAGCGCGACCTGCCGGATGTAGGTAGATTTACCAGACATGTTCGGCCCAGTCAGGATCATCAGCTGACGGTCTTGACCGTTGAGATGCGTATCATTGGGGACGAAGCGATCTTCGGCCAGGAGATGGTCGATCACCGGGTGGCGCCCGTCCTCGATAGACAGCTCGAGGTCATTGCCAACACTGGGGCGGACGTAGTCGTTTCGCTGTGCGATCTCCGCAAACGCTGCGAGCGCGTCGAGATCGGCGACCGCTGAAGCGGTCTCCTGGATTGCGGCGGTCTCTTCAACCACCTGCGCGCGGACGTTCTGAAACAACTCGTACTCGAGGGCCTTGGATTTGTCTTCTGCGCCTAGGACTTTATCCTCGATCTCCTTGAGCCCGGGAGTGATGAAGCGCTCCGCGTTCACGAGGGTCTGCTTGCGATGGTAGTCTTCGGGAACCAAGCTGAGGTTTGCTTTGCTAACCTCGATGAAGTAGCCGAAAACTTTGTTGTAGCGAATCTTGAGGTTCTTGATTCCGGTCCGCTCCTGCTCGCGCAATTGCAGTTGGGCGAGCCAGGTCTTCCCTTCGGTTGCGGCGGAGCGAAGCTGATCCAGATGCTCGTGATAGCCGGTACGAATGATCCCGCCATCTTTGACGGTGAGTGGTGGTTCATCGCCGATGGCGGTGGCGATCAGCTCGCAGATCTCGGGCGCGTCGTGCAGGCGGTCTGCGATGTTCGCAAGAACAGCCGGCGAGGCACCGTCCTGAGCGCGCAGCACGTCTCGCAGCCCAGGAATCGCGACCAGGCCACGCTGCAGAATCAGCATGTCTCGGGCATTTGCCGAGCCTACGTTGATGCGGGTGATGGTGCGCTCGAGGTCGCGAATCGAAGCGAGTAACTCGCGCAGTTCCACGAGGAGTAGCTGGTCTGCCAGCAGCCAGGTTACGGCGTCATGGCGATCTTCGATGGGCTCACGCTCCAACAGCGGCCTAAGGATCCACTCCCGGATACGCCGGCTGCCCATGGGCGTAATGGAGCAATCGAGGACGGATAACAACGTCGCGTCGCGCGAATCGGCAAACAGCGGCTCGACCAGTTCCAGGTTTCGCTGCGAGACACGGTCGATGACCATGTAGCCGTTGGCAGCGTATGGCGTCAGGCGGGTGACATGGTTCGCATCCCGCCGGAGATTGTTGCGCGCATAGTAGAGCACGGCGCCCGCTGCGCGCACGCCCAGTGGATACTCGCGGCAGCCGAAGCCGTCCAGCGTGGCCACCTTAAACTGACGGTGCATGGTCTCGCGGGCGACGTCATCGTCGTAGGTCCAAGCATCGACAGGAGTCCAGACGATTCGGGTAGGGACATTGGGATAGCCGTCCGCCTCCCAACGCTGGTGGAGAGACTCGGAGACTAGGCACTCGGCAGGCTGCAAGCGATACAGCTCGGTCTCAAGCTGGTCGAGCGACTCAGCATCGGTGAGGCGAAACTCTCCGGTGCTGATGTCGAGACCAGCAATGCCAAAGCGGCCGCGCTTGCCTTCGCAGATGCTGACGAGAAAATTGCTGCGGTTGTCGGGGAGGACGCTGCCTTCGACGATAGTGCCTGGCGTGATAATCTGGGTGATCTCGCGCTTGACCAGGCCCTTTGCCTGCTTGGGATCCTCCACCTGCTCGGCGATCGCAACTTTGACGCCGCCAGCCAGAATGCGCTCGAGGTAGCCGTTGAGCGCATGATAGGGAATGCCCGCCATGGGGACACCGCTGCGCTTGGTCAAGGTGATGCCCATGACCTCGGCGCCACGGGTGGCGTCTTCGAAGAACATCTCGTAGAAGTCGCCCATGCGAAAGAGCAGGAGGATATCGTCGGCTAGTTCCGCCTTTACATCGCGGTACTGGCGCATCATGGGCGTAAGCTTGGGGTCAGGCATCGTCGGAAGCGTGCTTACGGTGCGATTGCTGGCTGATCATCGGCCGGATAGCCGAGGGAGGGAGGCTAACGACCGCCAAACTTGTCGAGCCCTTCCAGGGCTTTTCCGGTGCCCATGGCAACGGCATTCAGAGGCTCCTCCGGAATGGTCACATTCAGATTCGTCTGCTCGTAGATAAGCTGGTCAAACCCAGAAAGCAGGGCGCCGCCGCCAGCGAGCGTGACACCACGCTCGACCAAGTCAGCAGCCAATTCCGGCGGACATTTTTCCAACGTGCCGCGTACTGCCTCGACCATGCCTTGCGCAACATGGCGAATGACGGGAGTGAGCTCTTCGGAGCTGATGACAACAGAGCTTGGCAGGCCGTTGGTCAGGCGTCGCCCGCGGATCTCCAAGGTGCGCTCGCCATCTTCAAACTCGCAGCAGCTGCCGATATCAATCTTGACACGTTCTGCGGTCCGCTCACCGATAGCGAGACTGTGCTCACGCATCACGTATTTCATGATCGCGTCATCGATGGAGTCACCGCCGATACGGACGCTGAGCGCATCGACGATACCGCGCAGAGAAATCACGGCGACTTCGGTGGTACCGCCCCCGATATCCACGATCATGTTGCCCTCAGGCTCCTGCACTTCTATGCCGACGCCAATAGCCGCAGCCATCGGTTCTTCGATCAATTGGACATCGCGAGCGCCAGCGCGGACGGCGCTGTCCTTCACGGCGCGCTCTTCAACCTCTGTGATTCCGTAGGGAACCGCAATGAGCACGCGGGGTTTAAGCAGGTTGGTACGCTTGTTGACTTTGCGGATGAAATGCCGGATCATGTGTTCGGTGATCTCAAAATCTGCAATCACGCCGTCCTTCATCGGCCGAATTGCGCGAATGTTCCCGGGCGTTCTTCCCAGCATTTTCTTAGCATCGCTACCGACCGCCAGCACCTTACCGGTCTCAGTATCGATCGCAACCACGGATGGCTCGTTAAGTACGACCCCCTCGCCGCGCACGTAAACGAGGCTATTGGCGGTACCTAGATCGATGCCGATATCGCTCGAGAAAAAGGACTTGAATCTGTCAAACATAACGGGAAAATGGCCAGGATCGGCAGTTGGTTGCAGCAGAGCCAGAAATCTACCACACTCTTTCCTAAAAGAAAGAACCAGAGTTGCAGTCTGGTGATTTCTTTTGCCCACGACCGCACGGATCATACGTCCTGTACGCGCTGCTAGGCCGTAGCGGTGCAGTCGCGCGATGGTAGAATGCATGAGCTAGGAAAAATCAGCTCTGACATTTCGGTTGACGATGAAGTATGTCCCCCTTTCCTTTCTTCTTGTGATGATCACCTTTTCCGCGACGGTCTTTGCGTCCTCCTCCTGCCTCACGGCCGGGCTTCACGCCCTGGCTCATGTGCGCGTCTCGTCTTGGCTGGATGAAATGCAGGGCCGCGAGGACCGTACCCGGCAGCGCGTCGCGCGGGCGAGCAGCCAGAGCCCACGGGTAATCCGCAGGGCACTGAGCGACTGGACGCTGATGATCGACACCATGGACCGGCTGCGCCAGACTAGGAAGGAGGTGACGCTAGGATGGGATTACGAATGACAAAAACCAAGACTGTAGTTTTGCGCTCCGCACCCGTTGCGCCCAAGCGATTGGTCTACGACAGTCACATGCATACGCCGCTGTGCAAGTAAGCAGTCAGTCAACCCGAAACGTACGCAAAGCG
>Ga0115566_10000429_pt1 | contig 36167 bp, 26 predicted proteins | sample COGITO_mtgs_1204_3_FD_87173 | JGI IMG/M metagenome (GOLD analysis project Ga0115566, IMG submission 87173) | Pelagic marine microbial communities from North Sea - COGITO_mtgs_120405 | ecosystem: Environmental > Aquatic > Marine > Epipelagic | place: Germany:Helgoland, sampling site Kabeltonne...
ATCTTAAGGCTAGTTTCATTGTTCTATTACGGCTGATAATTGTCGTTTAAGCAGCTTATAGCACATCTTTTCTAATGTTTCAAACTTGCCGTGCTTGATGTCGCATTTTCCTTTGGTATGGACTAAAAAAGCTACCTGTTCGGCCTGAACGGTATCATGACCGCAAATTTCCACCAACGATTCGATGACATGATCGAAGGTGTTGACGTCATCATTATAAAGCATGAGTACAAAGGATTCGTCAATTGCTGCTTCTAATTCGACTTCTTCTTGCGTCTCGTAACTGAATTTTATCAAGGCTGAATTATTTTGGAAAACAAAGGTAAGGCCTAGGCCTGAATTTTAGTGTAACTCAGATTTGGCTTGGGTGAGACCTTTACCAATCAACTTCGCAGCTTCCTTATCTGCTTCGGCTTGTGAACGGTAGCTACCATAGAAATAGCTGCTGGACCCATCGCCATTGTTCACCTTTTCGATTCGCTTGGAATCAATGCTGAGAATTACTGCCGCTTCTGTGAGCGGAACTTTACCAACAAATGAACCTAAGAATAGGCGATAGTTTGCCGATGGACCAGGAGGTGGAGTTGAAGCAGACCCTCCTAATTCTTCGCGAGCCGTTTCCACCGTTGTTCGAGCGCCAGTTTTATAAGCCGTCACGAAAGCATCTGAAATACCAAGACTAACTACTTCATCCTTAGCTTGTGTTGCTGTAGCTTCATCCTTGTAAACTCCGGTTGTGTAGCGATAAGTTCCATTAGGCAAATTCTCTTGGTTTAATGGCGTTATGTTATAAATTTCTGCTGAAGTTACTGGCTTACTATAAACCCCAACTTGAACGGTAAAGAAGGTTCCGCCTTGATTGGCTACATCACGGATAACAAGATCTCCTTGTTTAACAACACTGTTTCCCGGTAGTTTTTTTGGTTGAGTTTGACTCGCTTGGCCAGCAGTTGAGGTTCCACCAGTGCTTTGAGTAACAGTTACCGCATTTTGATTGTTTCCAGTATTGGGTCGCGGTTGAGCAGGAGCCGCAGCGCCCGTAACATTTCCAGATCGAGCTTCAGCAACCGATATGCGCTTGCCATTTAGGAAGGCCACAACAAAGGCATCGGGATAACCAATTTCTCGAATTTCATCTTTCGCGAAATCGGCTGATGCAAAATCTTTGAATGCCCCGGCTTGGTATCGAATGAGACCAGTTCCCGTTGATTCTCCCACAATTGGCTTGATTCCCTTAAAAGCATCTGGCGATATAGGATTTCTGAAAGCGCCAATTTGCACTTTATATACGATGCCAGTTGGAAGCGGCTGATCAACAGGTATTGGTTTGGCGTTACTATAGAACGACTTGCTAGCTGTTTTATCCATTTCAAAAATGGTATTCGTCAAAACGTCCTGCGGAACGGTTAGCGATTCATCGTTTTGTTTCGGTGGAGTAAGTTGGAATTTTTCTTCTTTTTGAGGTTGTATCGGCAGGGAAGTAGCGCTGGTCGATTCTGGCTCTGAGTCATCTTCTTCAATAACTTGTGCATCCGCATTTTCAATAGCTAAGGCTGCGATTTCTTCGTTTGTTGGCGCGGCAACGCGAATGGTAGAGTCAGTGTTGTAATATGCAATAATGCTGTTGTAAACTTCTTCCGGATTCTTCAATAAGGTCTCGTTGGCCTTATTCTCGATAAATGCAGCTTGACGATTTAGCTGAGCGGCTTCACCGCTTATACTATCTGCCTTGTCGTAAAAAACAAAGGCTTGCTCTGCTGTTCTGACGCGATCAACTTGTTCGCCATTTGGACCGACTCCCGTGCTCGAACGCAGCATTATTTCTTGTGCCTTCTGATTCAACTGCGCTTCATAAGCTTCTAGTTTCAAGGCGATAGCACGAACCGAGTCGGCTTGCATGCGCTGTACATTATAGGCTTGAAACTGCTCTGTTTTTTTAACGTCTTCTTGTTCGGTAGGGTTTAATGATTTGGTTACCACAGGTAGCTTATTTGCCTCACCGGGTGGAATAATGAAGTTTTGTGCCAATGCGCGCGCTTCGATTTGCATCATTTCACCCGCCAGTTTGGTTTCCATGTCCGCCTGCTCGCGTTTCATCAAGGCCACATGCTCAGCAGTTCTTGCTTCTTTTTGAGCGGGTTCCTTGAGTTTTTTCTTCTTAACGGCATCCGCGGCAAGTCGCTTGGCATTGGCCTCAGCTGTAAGTCGTTCGGCTTCGTCATTTAGTTTATCTGCGCGTTGCATCTGAATTTGAGACGCGGTCGGGTCGCCTGCCTCCATTTGCAGAATCAGTCCCTCTACATTGGTGATTTTAGGTTCAGAAGCTTCGTAGAAAACGGAAGCTTGCTGAAGCAATGCTAGTTCATTTTGTTTCTTTTCTAGGGCTAATTCGGCTGTCGGTTTATCCTTCTTTTTTGCCTCGGCCAGGTTGGTTTCGAGTAAAACTATTTCACTCTGTAAGGCATCAATTTTAGCGTAACTGCTCTGGGCATTAGCGTTATACTCTTGTGGTTTCGGGGACTCAACGGGCTTATAACCTTCAAATCGCTCGCTGCCTTTGATAACAACGGATTTAGGAGCGGCCGGTCCGTCTGTTCCAGCATCAATTTTGAGTGAATCTAAAGTAGCTTGAACGTATAGCTTTTCTGCCGTAAGGGCAATAAGTTTTTCCTTTAATTCTGATTGAAGCTTGGGATCATCCGAATTTTTAATTTGATTTTCAGTTTTTAGTTCTTCGTTCTTGATGGCAACAATCCAATTGCGATTCAGTACTTCCGATTGCACTCTTCGTTGCTCCGAGTTTTCGATTTGATCTACTTGGTCTTGGATCTGAACAAATGCTTGACTGTTATAGCTTTCTGTGTATTCGTATAGCTTGTTCTGCAATGTTTTCTTTTCGTCCGCCATTGCCAGTTCGCGCTCTTCGCCTTGGACAGCTTTTTTTAGATCGGTAGCTTTATTTTGCCGCTCCACCTGCATTTGACTCAAATTCGCTGCAAGTCGTTCAAGAACATTTTTCTCTTCAATGCTTTCACTCGACTTAATCTGAGCCCCTATTTTGATCAATTCTTGTTGAAGCTCATCTGCCCAACTTTGGTTTAACTCGGCCTTCAGTTTTGCTTTTTCCAATGGATCTTGAACTTGGCTCAACTCCGTATTCAATCGCTCTTCGTAGCTCGCGTTTAGCATCAACACCGTTGGAGGCACTTCCTCCGAGGCAAGGATTTCAGCAGTGACAGGAGGCGTTTCTATTGGCTTCTCGGTTGAGGTGCTCGCGTTAGGTGTCGCAGCTCCTCCGGCTTCAAGATTTGTAGTAGTCGCTGATTCTGGGTTTTGAGCGCTTGCTACAGGCGGTGTTTCCAAAATGGTTGGACTGCCGGCTTCGCCTGTCGCTGCGACAGATTCTGGCGTGTTTGGGCTTGAAGGAGAAATTGCATTGTTTGGACTGACATTGCTACTTGATAATGCCTGTTGGTCGCTTAAAACGGCTACCTGCTCGTAACTCTGCATGGCGAGATCTTCCTTCGCCTGTCGCTCGCCTTCTAATGAAACAATTTCATTGGTAATTTCTAATTTCTTGGCTGTAGAACTGACGTTTGACTGTGCTGTCTCCAGGGAATCAATGCGATAAGTTAAATTTTCAACCCACTGATCGTAAATCTCTGCCTTTTCCGACTCAGCTATAATAGGATCTTCAGCATTTGAGGCTTCATTTATCCGGTTTTGTAATATGCTGGCATAATCACCTTGGATAATTTCAGGTTGCGATACACCGCCTTCTACCGTTCGAATTTCATTGTTTAAGGCGGCAGATTCACTAGACTCTGAGCTAACAGTCGTTTCATTTGAATTCGTTGTTGAATTCGTGCCTGTTGATGTTCCGTTTAATTGAGCGTTAATTGCTGCGACTTCTGCTCTTTCTGCTTCTTTTTCTGCCTCGGTTTTTTCAGATGAAGCTGAGGCAGGTTTCGCATTTTCCGTAGTGGTTCCGTTTAATTGAGCATTAATAGCTGCGACTTCTGCTCTTTCTGCTTCTTTTTCTGCCTCGGTTTTTTCGAGGTTAGAAGATGCTGACTTCTTCTCAGGGGTTTCGTTAGTTGTGCTTTTTGCAGTTTCATTTCCATCCTGAGTCTTTGCATCTGCAACTGCCTTTTCGTTGACGTCCTTCACTTTTTCGGGCGCAACAAATGCCAATAGAGCGGGATCTGCTTCAGCTCTCAATGACAAGGTGCTTTGAACAGCTGAAATTTCGGATGCGCTCACAGTCGTGTTAATACTCCCAGCCCCTGAGCCAGCCGAGGCAATTAATGTCGCGGCCAGTTCCGCATAATTTTCGGCATTAGCCTTCTGTGTTTTTAAAGCAGAAAATTCAATTTTCGCATTATCGATGGCGGCTACTTTAGCCGGACGAGCCTTTTGTGCATCTTCCTTTTGTAGTTGCAATTCGTCCTTCACAGCCTGATCCTTGGTGTTCCCAATTTCAGTTTCGTAATAGACAATTTCCTCATCGATACCCTTTAAATCTTCGTTCAGTTCATTTAATTCAGCTTCCTTGGATTCGTATAATGCAACACTTGGGTTTTGACGTTTTTCAAATTCAGAAGTGAGTTTCTCATCAAATTGAGACACTGGTTTAAAGTTGGCCGCACTCGTTGATACTTGGTTGTACTGTGCATTAAAAGCAGCTTCTTCAAGATTGTTTTGCTTCAAGGTACTTAGCGTTCCTTCCATACGGGTGGCTGCTGCCGATCGGCTTTCGGCTTCTTTTTTATAAGCACTGGCTAACTCTGCCGCTATGGCTGCTTCTGCAATAGATGATGGGTCTGAAAGCTTTGCTTTATCCTGGGCTCTTCCATAGAGTAATGCTGCTTCTTTGTTTAAAAGGACTGCATCATCCTTGAGTTGACTCAACTGCAATTCTGCAATAGCGATCTTTTCATCGTTGGTCATTCCTGCCGTTTTTGCTGCGGCAGCACTTGCTTCTGGATCATCCAATATTTCGGTACTACGCTGAATATCTTGATCGGAGCTGTTGACACTCAAATTCGCTTGCTTTCTCAAGATATCAGCGGTGAGTAAATTTTCACCGGCTGCGAGCGGTTCGTCAAAGTGGTTGATGATTTGAAGCTGCTCTTTTCCGCCATTATCCACTAATGTCATTTCTTGACGAAATTGCTTTAAGCCCTTTTCTCTGGGTATCTCGACCATTCCTGTGTGGATGGAGTTGCTTTCTTCGGCTTCAATGGTGAATTTGTATTTCCCGCTACCGCGCAGATCTAGAAGATATTCACCAAACTGACGCTCCGATTCAAATACCCCGATCACCTTGTTTTGAACCATGTCTTCCACGGTGATTTTCGCTTTTTTAGAACCTTCGGCTTCAAATGTTCCTTTAATCAAGGTTAAGTCCAATGGAATGCGCTGGATACCAATTTTATATACACTAACTTGCTTGCTGTTGGTTTCACGATTACTAGCAAACCAAGCTATGTTTTCATCCTTGTCAGAGATAAAGAGGAAGTCATCCCAAGGGGTGTTAATGGCAAACTCCAGGTTAGTTGGTTGTGTCCAAGTTCCATCACCCTTGCGCGTACTTTTAAAAATATCATAACCGCCCATGCTGTTATGACCTTTGGATGCGAAGTAGAGCACATTTCCATCCGGGTGAATAAAAGGGTAGTCTTCGTCAAACTCAGTATTGATAACTGAACTCAGCTTTGTAGGCTTACTCCATTCACCGGTTGGTAATTTTTGGATAACAAAAAGATCTTTTCCCGTTGCGTTTTTATCTGAGTAACTCGCATAATAGATGTAATCTGCATTTTGCTGGAAATACATCAGAAACTTAGCGTCTCTATTCTTATCCTCGTCCGACATGAAGTCTTCGGGCTTAACCATGATCTTACCACCAAATTCGGAGAGGTCATAGTTTCGGTAAAACTCTGTTCGAGGCAGTTTTTCCTTTTGAATAACGGATATGTCTGTGAAGTTACTGACCAAGTCAATGCCACTTTTACATTGACTAATATTATGTGCCACAAGCTTGCTTTCTGGTTCTTTCTTCGAGGCTGACACTTGATACTTTTCATATTCCTTCATCGCTCGATCAAAGCGGTAATTGAGATGAAGTCCTAATCCATAGTAGTAATGTGAAAGGTTCGGAGCATTGTCCGATTCTACAGCAAATTTCAAATACTTTAAAGCCTGTTCCTTGTCGTGGCTAGTGAATAGCTGACAGGCACCAAATCGATAGTTGTATTCAGGACTTTGAAGGTTTAGCGCAAGTAGCTGAGAATATTTTGTAAACGCCTCATCGTAATTCTCCGCCTGAAAAAGTTTCTCCGCCTCAGCGCGCAATTCCTCCTCGCCTCCTTGAGCACGTGCCATGAAGGGGGTGAAAAACAGAAATGCGAGTAGAATTATGTAATGCCGAACGTCCAAATCAGGGTTTTAGGGTTAGGGTCTGTAAAAATGCAAAACAACGGGATTCCTCAATCAAGCTTTGAAATGGTTTATTACCTATCAATTGTGGGTAAAGATACGGGATAAATCAGTCGTCTTCACCTGCTTGTTTAATCAGATTTCGGATACTAATGTTGGCCTTACTTTCTTCTCGTCTGACAAGGCGTTCTATATTCTTCTGGTGTGTTATCAAAACCAAAATGGCAATAAACATAGAGAATACAATTAAGCTAGGTACGGTAGTGTGAAATAGCAAAACAATAACGAAAGGAAAACTTAAAGCGGCTGTCATCGAACCAAGCGAAACAAATCGCGTGACCATAAAAACGATTAAAAAAACTAAAAGTGAAATGACGGCACCTTGAAGATGAATTGCGAGCATTAATCCGAGTAAAGTAGCAATGCCTTTACCGCCTCGAAATCCAGCAAATATTGGAAAGATATGGCCTAAAACAGCAGATATCCCTAGGGCAAGTTGGTAATTGACGAAGGCGGCATGACTAATAGGTTCTTCTGTAAACAATAAGGCCAGTTTGACAGCTACAAATCCTTTTAAGCAATCAATCAGTAGAACAGGAATACCAGCTTTCTTACCAAGCACCCGAAATGTGTTGGTTGCTCCAGCGTTTCCGCTACCATATTCGCGAACATCAATGTCGTAAAATGCCTTTCCAATCCAAACGGCCGTAGGAATTGATCCAAACAAATAAGCAAGGACGAGTGATAAGATGATAGGGACTGTCAGCATATTTAGCGCTGCAAAATTAAAATTTCCTCCAAAATGCCTTAGAACTTGGTTACAAACTCATCCTTTCTGCGCTTACTGCCAACCATGAAACTATAAGGCGACTGACCTTTCTCGACCTTGAGTTTTCGTTTATCAGTCTTCAAATCGGTGATTGTTGTGTTGAATTCTTCAATGCTTGAAAAGGCTGCCATGATTCCTCCGGAATACTTAAAGTAATACCAAGTGTCCTTATCGGCTTCAAGATAAATGTTGATTTCAGGGATTTTACCTGTAACTATTTCAACTTTACCCACCACCTTCACATTTACTTGCCGTTTGCCAATATTTCCAATTCCGATGGGGCCAACACTTTGGTAGCTTCTCGATTCTGGATTCCAAACAAGTTTCACATCGGTTAAAAACATGTTTTTTTCCAATTCCGAAGGAAATCGTTTAAACTGTCCAGTAAGTGTAATGGCCGAAATAAGCTTGTCGGCCTCGTCTGAACCTATCAGCTCTCTCAAGCCACGCTGATACGTGTCGCGTTCAAAATCAACGGGATCACCAAGCGCATTTTCAGCGAATATTTTGCCCATGTCATCAATAAGCTTATTCTCAAAAAAGAAATCAACGAGCATTAAAACATCAAGATCGACTTTGTTCGTTTTCATGTCGTTTTTGATGTTGCCTACCGTTTGCATGCTTACTTGACCAGCATTAATTCCAAAGCCTAGCTTGCCTTCGGCATAGGAAGTACATTCCTCAGCGTTTAAGCTTAGGTATTGTCCCGGTAATGATTGCTGAGTGAGTTTATTGATGTTTGAAATGCGATATTCCTTTGCGTCCTCGTAATAGTGAACATAACCATCGGCAGGGAGGATGTTGACATCGTCATCATCCAACTTTGGCGACAGAAAGGACGTGTAAAGGGCACCTGTGTCCGGGTCCAAGACAATCGATGAACTCAGGATTTTTTCATCCTCGTCTAAAACAGCTTTTGAAATAGGAATATAGATGTCCTGTGGGTCAACAGCAGATTTAAATTTAAACCACGACATCGGTACACTGGCCTCGCACTGATGTTTGATCCTAGAGTAACCAGCGAAGGTCAAGTCCTTTTTACTTGCTTCCAGCTCCACTTTTCCTTTAAAATCGAAATATGGACTTAGTGTAAAACCGCGTTGGTCCGATATTTCTCCACTCGCGTAAGTTTGATCTGTGCTGTCAACCCCGACTGTTCTAAATCGAATGAGCTGTTTATTTCCAGCGGCATCCTTATAAGTGTACACTCCGGTTCCTACATACTCCCTTCGAGCGAAAATATCAACGGTGGCACTGTCTATTCTATGATACTTGGTTATGGCATTCGCCACGATTCGAGTGTTGGTTAAGGTTTTCATTTTCGCTTTTTTCAAAACCGTAATTAATCCACTGTCTGGGTAAATCAACGCATCAGCAACTTGAATGAATTCAACCTCTCGAGCTTCAATGATTTTATCTACAATACTAAATCGCGCTGCGGGAGAGTAAAACTCCAGCGAATCTTGGTCGGGATGGACTGAAATAAACCGTGAACCCTCAATCTGCATGGCACCGGCAGCAGTCGATTTTGAAGTCTTTCCTCCGGAAAGTTCAATCGCTTCCTGATCCATCAACCAGGTAAATCGGTCCATGAAGGCAACATACTGGTTGGCGGGGAATTCCATCATCGATGTTCCACCATTGGAAATGAATTCACCCTTACGCTTGACAAAGTCAATTTCAGCCTTGACATTATTCGTCTTAAAATCAATACCCTCATAAGCGGATGATTCTGATTTTAATCTGAAATCCGCTGTATCGCTATTGAAACCAGAAAACTCAAAATGGAAGAGCTTTGACTCCAATTCAGCTTTGTCAAATGCGAAAAGTCCGGCCCCGGTCAATTCCTCCGGATTGAGGTCCATGCTTCCTGTGAGTGTTGAGCCATCATACATAATGAAGGGCTCCTTTGTCGATTCGCAATGAAGTTTGTCATCGTATGGGCTCCAAACTTGTTCGATGTTTGTTCCTGTTGTTGGTGGATACTGAACATCACCCATTTTTTCTTCTATGTTAAAAGAAGAAGCAATCGTTTTCATTTCTTCAGGTAGAAAAAGAAAATCATTCGAAAGCGATGTACTTGTCAGATACTTTAACTTACCATCTCCTCTCAGACCTTGATGGCTTAGTTTAATAGTGCTGTAGAACTTTCCCTTTCCACTATAAACATCGAAACCTTCACTAGGTGTCTCACGAATGAAACCGAGCGAATAATCTTCCTGAAGGGTTAATTCTTCCCTAAATTCCGGGAATATGTCAGCACTAGTAAAGCTTCCTTTAAATTTGATTCTGTCGTTTCCAAAATTGTCTAGACTATCGAAAACAAAGGGATCGAGCTCGAAATAGAAATTTTCTCGTTTGTATTTTCCACTTTGAATTGTTTTCCGCTGATAGTAAGCTCTAGAATTCTCATGACTCGTGAAAATCGGATATTCCTTTAGCATTTCTAGTCCGCTTTTATTATCTGGACGGTCAATTTCAAGTGTGCCTTTTACTTCTTCCAATACGGTAGAAACCCGCTTAAGTCGAGGTTTTTCCGTTTCTGACTCCTTATCCATCGTCACCTTGAATCGGACCGAATCCACATTGGGCATTTCAATCTTGAAGTCGTCATAAAGGAATTCATAATTCTTTCCAAAGAACTCTAACCGACCTGCGGTGATAACACCTGAAAAGTCAAAGTCGCGGTTCTTTTTCATAACGATCACACCACCAACTGGGTATAAAACCACGTTGTGCGAATCGGACAAGGTGATGTTTTTAATACCATTAATCTTTAGGGTATAGACTTCATCAACCAGATCCATACTGGCGTTTTCCTTCTCTCCTATATCGCTGTTGATTTGAATTACGTCATAATCTTCTTTTTCTGATTTTGAGGCGATGTAGTGATAGAGCCGTGGGGTTGAAGTGACTTTGCCGCTGCGCGGGTCGTATTTTAATAACCCCATATTGGTATAGGTTAATAGCAATACCATAGCATCTGTCTTATCGGAATGCAAACATTTGGCGCATTCATAATCGAACAAGGTTTCAGAGCCCATTTGAGTGAAGCAATTTTTAATGACCACCAAAGGATGATCCATGCTTAATCCTTGTAATTGGTCAAATCGGCCTTCCCTGAAGTAATAGTTTGATTCAAAAACAGCTCGGTTATCCGATGAATTTGGTATGGTGGTAAACTGCAGCACCGGCTGATCCAAATTCCAAGTTACGAGCTCAGAGTAAATGTCAATTTGATGATAGCTATCAAAGTATGGTGCTTTTTGCAATCCCTCATCCATTCGGAATAAACTCAAGTTCCGCGACTCCCGAAAGAATTTGAAATCGAGTCCTGGGTGGGTTATTGAGTCCTTATGAAGGAAAAATTTTACACTCGCCTCAGTTGAGGTGATTTTGTCATCTTTAATGCTGAAACTGAGCGAAGCAACCTCAAGAAATCGCTTGTCGTTTAGATAAAAAGTCAAATAGGCGGGAGCGTCATCGGATCCGCTAGCAAGGAATCGCGAACCTTTTTGGGTAAAACCACCTTCATAATCTACACCCTTGTCGATGTTTTCGATTTTCAATCTTTGACTATAACTAATAAACTCGGGAAAGGATGCTCGATCTTCATTGGCCAAAGCTTGCACCTTGTCCAATAGTTTTCCTTTTAAAGGCTGATCGAAATAATCGGTGTTGTAAAAGATGACGGAATCGGCATTGTAATTCGAATACTTCATCTTAATGTCATAATCATTGATGATGGCGTAAACTTTATTCGGATCTAGGCCAGTTCGTTCCCAAGTAACCGTTCCGTTTTTTCCAATCCAATCCCCATCCAGCGGGTAAAGTGTTCCGCTCGTACCTATAATGGTAGCGCTTGTTCCCTTGGCATCGCAGGTTAGGTCTAAACTAGGGATGTCAAGCTTTGGTTTATCTTCTTCGATTCCAAATTGAAAGCTTCTATTGTCCGTTTTCCATTCAACTGAGCCGGTCGCGAAAAGGATGTTCTCGGCAAATAATTTTGAACTAAAGGACATATAATCCCCAAAATCTTTACGAGCATTTCTAGATGCCACTACAAAATCCACTGTTCGGTGCCAATCATCAAAGGCCACGGGGTCTTTTTCGGATTCAATAACGATAATGATGGTCTTGATGTAATCGCGCACATCAGGAATAACCTTGAGCCTAGCGGTAAGTAAGTCGTTGGATGTTTTATAAATGGTATTTTTTTGAGCAGGTGTAAATGAGTTGAGTTCCGTCCACATTTCTGTGAATTTTTCAATCAGGTCTTTATGATCTTTTTTAGCATCTTCAACCGATTTATCTACGATCTGCTGTTCTAATTCAACGAGGAAGTTTTCTTCCCCATTAAAAGCTTTGAACGTTTGGCTAAATCCTGTTAAGGAAAATGAGCCAATGGCTATGATGATGAAAATGAGTTGTTTCATAGTGTTTTTTTAGCGGCAATCATTGCCCAGTCATCTATGTTGGTATGAGTTTGAATCGAAAATCCGGAAGATTCAATGGTGAGTTTAAGGTCAGGAACGTCAGAGGCTAAAAAACCGGAACAGATGAGCCAGCCTTTACTGGCTAGCGCGTCATGGAAATCCTTCAGGCATTCTTCAATAATGTTTCGGTTGATGTTGGCAGCAATGATGTCATAAGGTTCACCCCTTAAGGATTCAATACCACCAGTTACAATGTCAAAATTCGAAATATTATTCAGTTTAAGGTTATGTCGAGCGGCATCCGCTGCATGCGCATCAATTTCGATACCAGTACTCACACTTCCACAAAACGCTGCGTAGATGGAGAGGATAGCGCTGCCACATCCAAAATCCATGAATCGCTTGCCATTAAGCGGTAATGTCGACATATATCTCAACACTTGTTCAGTAGTTGGATGATGGCCCGTGCCGAAACTCATGTTCGGTTCAAGTTTTATATTGAATCGGACATCGTTGGGGAAGTCGTGAAAAGCAGCTCCTATAAATAGCTCGTCATCAATGCGCACGGGAGGATAGTTTGATTCCCATACGGCATTCCAGTTTTCATGCGCGATTTCTTTCGTATTTGCCTTGATAATAGCATCTGAATAGCTTTCAAGGACGAGGTTGACTTCCTCTTCCGAATAATCAATGCTAGGAATATAGGCCTGCAGTTTTCCATCCAAAAGTGTGAAGCTTTCAAATTGAAGCTCGGTCAGTTCTGCTTCAAGGATTTCCGCGAAGCTTGAGTCGTGAAATGTTAGAGATATTTCTATGTAATTCAATCCAAAAAACTTTAAGATGGAAAAGTATCAATTCGCCATTTATCCGCCATGTAAAGTGGCGTCCTTAATCCAAATCATCTAAATAAGACTCAGTAAAATAGTCCTTATCTAGTTTTAATCCGAATTTGTAATCCGTGTAGATGTATTGTTCGAGCAGTCCCTTTGTGTCATGCACTTCAATCAACGAAGGCATGCCGTGCTGGGCATTTACAACAAGTTTGACCTTGGAGCCATAATGGGATGGAACCATTATCGTTAGTCCGCTGCAATCATCAAGGTATTCGTCAATGTTGTCGTTATACTCAAGTAGCACATAGGCCATCACTTTGAGCTTGTCTGAAATGTCCAAAACATTCTCGCCATCTAGGGCGGTATATTCAGTGAATTCGAAACCATGGGTTTCAGCGTAAATTTCAATCTCTTCTTTTCCTTTGGTTTGGATTTTCCGACAAACAAATTTTTCGGGCATTTTTCGATACTCATTGCGTATAATGCCAAAAATGTATTCGCAGCCTGCATTCGAAATCGTGTAATGATTCAATCCTCGGAAAACTTTTCCGTGAATGTCTAACCAGAGATTCGTGTATGGAAATCCATTGGAAATATATAAAGCTTCAGTTTTGTTTTGAAGAGGATCGTATAAGAGCCGATGCCCCTTTTCAGTCATCACACCAGCTACCTTGAATGGCTTTCGCTGCACAACAAAGTCAAATTCGGCACTTTCATAAACGTCCATCTTTCGCTCATTCTTGTAGCTGTGATAGCTCATATTGACCACTTTATCCCACCCAGTGTAAATAAAGCTGAACACGGAATCGCAATCGCAAACTTGCTGGCTATAACTTTGGAAGGAGGCAAGAAGTAGAGCGAATGGAAGGATAGCCCGCATTTGGCGAATATAATTAAGTAGTCGATCACATTGTCGACCGAATGAACGTTGATCTAGAATAAATGCTAAGCCAGAATTGTGTTGGGTTTGGCAATAATTAATAACTCTTTACCATCCAATTTAGAACCTTGTATTTGTTTTTTACCATCCCAATTGGCTAAAATTTCAGGATCATATTGCCAATCATCGGTCAGAAGGAGATAGGGGTTATGTCGAAAAATGTGCCTGGCATAATGCACATCCAAATAATTTGGATGGACTGCACCCCAGTTTACATGCCAAATATGCGGTTCGCGTAATCGATATTCATTTCCACCATTCGGGCAATATGCCACAAAAAGTCCATCCTTTTTCAGGTGTTTTTTTGCTAAATCGATGAAGGCATTTATATCGCTCAAATGTTCGATGACGTGTGAGCTCAACATCATGTCTAAATCTTTGGGAATAGAATTGAGGTTAGTGAAAATTTCAACTCCAAGTTTCTCCTTTCCAAAGGCTGCGCGAGGTTTCGAAAGTTCGAATCCCGTGGCGTCAAAACCAGATGATTGAAGTTTGAAAACATTGTAGCCCCAACTGCAACCATAATCGAGCACTTTGATGTCCTGATTAGGCTTAGTTGATAAGGCATTGATGTAGCTATCGTATGATCTCAGTTTTGGAAAACAATCGGCTTTCAATTGAATGATTTCCGCGTCCGATGGCAAATTCGTCATCATATGCGTATCGATGCTGTATTCCTTTTGATAAAAGCGTTCTAACCAAGCCTTATCATCCTTTGGGTGTCGATGGCTTAACCCACAATCCTTGCAGTTTAAAAGCCAGGTGACTACGTATTTTTTATCTATTACAGACAGGGTTTTTCCACCACATCCGGGACACTCTCTTAATTGAGTAATGTTGGCTAAACTCCTTTTTAAATATTTTAAACGTTGTTCTAAAGTCATTATATGCTAAGTGTCGGGCAGGCTTTTTATTGCGCGTATTGTCGCGTTTTCGAATGCGAATGTGCAAGATTTGTTCGAGTGACGAACACTGATCTTGAAATCGGACGCTCTGGGAATATCTTGTGTTGGAAACCAGGTTTTTTTGACGGTTTTGTTCAAGCAAATGAACAATCCGTTTTCATCTCCGATGGCACAAAATCGCTCCAAGCTGCCATCATAAATCGGAAGGTCTAGGTTTTGTTTTATTGTCTCATAGATCACCTTGAGATCGTCCACTGCCACTCCGATTTCAGATACCCTGCGCAATAAGCTAGGACTAAACGCATCAGCAGATTCATCCTTCAAATTATGTCTTCCTATGAATTCGACAATGTTTTTGTCTGCGTCATAAAAGTAAATTGCGTTTGCATTCCAATCCTCGAACCGGTGTATTTCTACCCCTTCGTATGACAACACATTTATGCGTTTTTTCAGCCAATTCAGTGCTTCGTTTAGTTTGTTTGAAGGAATGTTTATGGCAAAATGATAGGGTGTTGAATTGGTATTTTCTTCAAACGTTAGCGTTGTCAAACCGATTGACAAAGAAAAATGAGTTTCGCTAGTAGATGTGAGTGTAAGCCCAAGCGTTTCGGAATAAAACTGCCTTTGAGCATTAAGGTTTGACGTAAAGAGTTTCAGTTGTAAAATGTCCAACGCTCTTATTTTCCTAGTGCTTTCATTTTATTACCTCGCTTTTCATGGGTCACATCGGCCAATCCAAGCGCTTCCATTAAAGGAGGAATATACATCCCAAATCGGCCTCTAAAGTTCTTTTTGAGGCCATACCAGCCTTTAACTGGATTGTCGATTGAGCGCCCCCAATGTTCAACTGTTCCTTCATTCGTTTCTTGTTTTTCATCCTTGCTTCCAAGCTCCATCCATTCGCCATGTTTTATGAGCATTTGATGCAAATCATTTAAACATCGAGCATCATAATGTAAAACGGTAGAGCCCACCGTACATACCAGAATTTGCATTCCATCCTTATCATCTATATGCATAGTGTATTCTGAGGAAAGTGGAGGGGTTTTTAAGGTAAGTGGCTTTTCCTTGGTTCCGATCTTTTCAGTCAAGTTCATGTGTTTCCATTTCTTGCCAGAAAGATATTCAACCCTATCGAATAGGCAAATGTGTCCTCGGGCATGGTTTTATTCAATTTAGTCAAAAAAAAAGCCTTGTCGCATTGCGACAAGGCTTCATCATTTAGTGACCCCGACAGGATTCAAACCTGTAACCGTCAGAGCCGAAATCTGATATTCTATTCAGTTGAACTACGGGGCCAATTCACACCATTTGTGTGTATTTATAAGAACATATATTGATCCCGTCAGAGCCGATCCGCCAGCTGGCGGACTATTCAGTTGAACTAAGGGGTCAATTCCGATGTTGATTGACAATCAATTCCAATTTCGGGCCGCAAATATAACTCCCTTGTTCCGTAAATGAAATAGAATAATGCGATGAATTATTCGAGACTACTTCACCCCAAATACTAATGGAAGGTAGGTGACCAACCTGCTAATAGTAGAATTGATGTCACTCCGACCAAATAAGCTAGAACGGCAAACCAACCAGTTGCTAACCACCGCCCTGTGGATTTTGCGGATGGATAAATATTTGAAATGGCCACACCCGCTGATGATCCAAACCAGATTAGCGATCCCCCAAAACCAACTGCGTATGCCAATAATCCCCAGTCATACCCTCCCTGCGAAAGAGCAAGTTTGGTCAACGGAATATTGTCAAAAACGGCCGAAACAAACCCAAGTAAAACTGCACTTAGCCAAGTCGGTTTGGGCAAGGTTTCAACAGGCATCATTGAAGCCGAAAGAACAAGGCAAAGTAGAAATATGGCCCCTTTCATTGCAGCAGGCACGTGATGCCAATCGGTTTTAACGAACAACATAGCTAAGAGAATGGCTCCCCAAACACCTGCGGCTGGAAATTCGAAAAGAATATTGGTAGCGATAACGCCTATAATAATGAGCATGGACGCAATGAGATAATTCCAATTGATTGATACCCCAAGGGTAGAATTGGCTTGGATAGGTTGGTGTTTATCCTGCATCTTTCCGCCAAAGTATGCCACAATTAGAATCGAAGGGATACTACCGAGAAACGCATCTGTCACCTCAAGGGCAGGAACACCATCAATCCACATCATCGTGGTTGTTGTGTCTCCAATAACACTGTCCGCTCCACCGGCATTACTCGAGGCTACTATTGCGACAATTAATCCGAGGTGTACTTTGCCGTGAAATACCTTATAAGCGATAGTGCCGCCAATTACCGCGGCTGCTATATTGTCTAAAAAGGTGGACATGATTCCCACGATAATCACAAGCGCGGCACCGCCCTTCCAGTCGTTTGGTAAATAATCCGGCAATAAATCGGGTAACCCGCTTTTTTCAAAATAAGAAGCGAGAATTTCAAAACCAACTAATAAACCAAACAGGTTAAACACGGTGGGCATTTCGTGCGTCAAATGCGGCAGCATTTCCATCGATGTAAATAGGATTTTATACCCGAAGATTATCGTTAATCCCGTTACAGCAATTGGAAGGACGTGTTTATGGAAGAGTGAAATCGCAAGGAGCAGGCAAGCAAAAAGTATAAATTCAATAGGTATAAAACCAATTGAATAGACTTCGCTTGTCGTGGTTGAGTACATTTCTTCTGATCCCAATATTGGGGCGCTTAAGTGCTCCCCAATATGTAAGAAGTGTTTCAAATTCATAACAGCAGGAGAATAAGGAGTCCGCTAATTATAATTAGAGAGATAATGATGGCTATTTTGTTTCCACGAGATTGGCTTTCATCCTCGTTTGGACGTGCATTTTTTGTCATGATTGATACGTATATAAGTTCTATTAAAAAAAGAAAGATCCATGCAATGGATATGGCGTTTTTATAGAGTCCTATAAGTTCAGTTGACTTTTATTGAGTAGCACGCTTCTGTGCGAATGGTTGTGATTGAACCTCGCTTGTTGTTGGAAGGAGGATGTTGAAACGGAAGCAGCAGTTATTTGCCGCTTTTTGATTTTGTTTTTGCTTTTCGAAACAGTATTCGTATCGGGTGAAGCGTCAAAGTTTGAGAGGCAATCAATTATTGGGGTGTAGATGGCTTCGATGCAACCAGACTCTCGGATTTGGTCAGTATTAAAAGCCAAACTAGCTGGCGTAAACACACCAAATACTAGCCAAATGAGTTTAACCAAAAGGAGCATTTTCCTCTCTTGAAATAAGGGGCAAATGTAGAATCAGTTTTGATAATAAATGTTGGGACCGAAATTTATTTTGTGGGAATATTTAAGCTTGAATTTCTTTGTTTTTTGCTTTAAACAAAATAGACTCGAATCAGCAGCGAAAGGTACGGATTTACCGTTTATGTAATAACTGAAGAACGAATTCGTCCAATAGTCAACTTCGCATTTTCCGAAGGAATTTCCTGCATGAAAAGTTTAAGTATCTCCATTTTAGTTTTGATCTTCTCAGCTTCATGTTCAAACATTGGGGATAAAATGCCCGAATTTGAATTGAAAACTATCAGCGGGAATACCATTACGAAAGAAGAACTGACAGGTAAGGTTGTTGTTATTGATGTTTGGGCGACCTGGTGTGTAAACTGCATGAATGAAATCAACGAGCTCAATACGCTTGTTGAAGAGTACAAAGAGGATCAATCCATTGTTTTTTTGGCTATTTCGGATGAAAATCTTGAAACTGTCAATCGGTTTCTATCCAAAAGTGCATTTCTATTCGAACATGCGGTCAACGGATCAGAACTGTCGAAAGTGCTTCAAACGCGTGCAGTAAAAACTTATCCTCAGCACATTATTCTCGATCCGAAAATGAGAATAGCATACGAACATAGCGGAGAATTAAGCTCGCCTTTGGCTACGCTCAGCGCAGAGATTGATCGAATCATAACGAACGAATAAACATGCATTCAAAGTTGAATAACGCCTCACTTCGGGCTCAAAAAAACACAACCGTTAAACTGAGTTTAAACGATTCAATAGACCTTGTAAAGGCAGAGGATTGGGATACGGTTGTCGGAGATCAAAACATTTACCTCACACGTTCTTATTTGGGGGCCTTAGAAAAAGCACTCGAAAGTGACATTGACTTTAGGTACACGATTTTTTACAATGACAGGCTCATACCAATGGCGGTGTCCTACATCCAAATAATGCAATTTGCTGATACGGGGTCAACCTACAAGGAAAGTTTCTGCTATATCGGGGATAAAATCAAAAACAAACTAATTGGTTCCATTGATGCTCGAGTTTTGATATGTGGGAATGTATTTGCTTGTGGTGAAAATGGGTTCGCCTATACCTCAGATCTAACACCTAAAGAAGCACATTCGATCTTATCACAAAGTATGAAAAGGTTGTCTGAGGAAAAGGATGCAAACGGTCAAGTGTCTTTTGGGCTCTTGAAGGAGTTTTGGCCTCATTCCTTTCAGCACTCCGATAACCTAGCCGAGCATAATTACAAAGGATTCGAAATTGATGTAAATATGGTCATGAATATTCCTTCTGAATGGAATGCCTTCGAAGACTATTTAAATGACATGACCACTAAATTCAGGACCAAGGCAAAAGGAGTTTTGAAAAAATCTTCTCCGATCGAAGTGAGGGGTTTGAATTTAGACGAGATAATCGAAAACAGTAAGCGAATTGAAGAACTTTACCTCAATGTGCTGGCAAAGGCCGACTTTAAATTTGGAGAGTTGAACGCTCAAGCTTTCATCAATTTCAAGCAAAACTTGAAGGAAAAGTTTATTCTGACAGGATATTTTTTAAATGAAAAAATGGTCGGTTTTAGTTCGGCCTTTCTATGCGAAGGAAAAGGAGATGCCAATTATGTCGGTCTGGACTACGAGTTCAACAAAGACTACGCACTTTATCAACGGATGTTATACGATTTTGTGGATCTCGCCATTCGCGAAAAGCTTTCTGTGCTTCGTTTGGGACGAACGTCTGAATTGCTAAAAAGCAGCATTGGAGCAGAACCCGTTCCGATGAAGCTTTATTTACGTCACCGAAATAGCATTTCAAATTCGCTCATTGGTCCGTTGATCGCCTCCATTTCGCCAAGTGAATTTGAGTTGCGTCCACCATTCAAAAAGGCTCTTTCATAAGCCATGGATTCACTCACTCAAATTGTACTAGGCGCGGCTGTAGGCGAGGCTATTCTTGGAAAAAAAGTTGGGAATAAGGCCATCCTTTGGGGGGCTATCGCAGGCACTATTCCCGACCTCGATGTCTTTATGAAGTTTTTTGTCGATGATTTGACCTCGACTGAAATGCACCGTGGTTTTTCACATTCCATTTTATTCGCTTCCATCTTTTCGCCTTTACTGGGCTGGATTGCCTCGCGCATTCATAAAAAAGAAAGTGCTAATTGGAAGCAATGGAGTTGGCTGATGTTTGGCTCGCTTATCACACATCCGCTTCTCGATGCACACACCAATTGGGGGACAACCCTGTTTTGGCCTTTTGAATACAAAGTGGCGTATAACAATATCTTCATCATCGATCCCCTTTATACGCTTCCGTTTTTAGTGTGCGTAATTTGGGTAATGACCTTAAAACGCGACAATCCAAAGCGGGCGAAGGTTAATCGAATTGGATTAATCATCAGCTCGAGTTATATGATATTGACACTCCTTTCTAAAGGAATAGGTTATTATCAGTTTAAGAAAAGCTTGGCAAACCAACAGATAAGTTACACCAGGATGATGACGAACCCAACCGCTTTTAACAGTGTGCTTTGGGCTGCAACGATAGAAACGGATGACCAATACCTTATTGGTTATTATTCGCTTTTCGATGGGGCAGAGGAGGTGAAGTTTACCGCCTTTGATAAAAACCGCAACCTTTTGGATCAGGTTAGTGATGAAGATATCGTCAAAAGACTGATAAAACTTTCTCAAGGATGGTATATAGTCATGAAAGAAGGACAGCGTGTTTTCATCAATGACCTTCGGTTTGGTCAAATGGGATTAACAGACGATCCAGATAGTTTTCCGTTTAGCCATGCGATCTGGTATGTCAATGATGAGTTACACGTTGTGCAACGCGAACGTTCTCGCGAAGGAATGTCCGAGGCGATCGGCCAAATGTTTAAACGCGTTTTAGGGAAATAAAAGACGAGGCCAGATTAAACCTAGCCTCGCCCTATCTAAGTATTCGATTATGCAAATTGGCAAACTACACCACCCATCAACATGATGGTAATGGTCCAGTATCCAACATTAACCCAAATATATTTCCAGCTCTTCGCTTCAAAAAGGGCGTTGGTTGCTAAAATCGGGAAAGCGAAGAATAACCCACCAATGGCACCGTGGAAAGCGCCATGCTTGAAGGTTCTGAAATTCTGACCATATTTTGACATGAAGTCTTGAATGAAAATAGAGATTTCACTTCCTTCCTCGCCAAACCCTACCTCATTTATTAGAATCGATTGGAATGCAAGTTGGTGAACGCTCAGACCCATTATGATAAAGGCGAGCATACAAGCTAAGACATAACTCACTCCCATAGTGAGTATCATGTTTCCGCTTTTTATTTTTTCATCGGTCATTTCTGCCGCTTGCATCCAAATGGTGCCCATTACTTTTGGGTTGTACCAAATAAATCCAGTAATCATGGGGATTAGTGCCGCGATTGGGATAATCCAATAATTTATTTCGATCATAATGTGGTTGGTTTTGGGTTGATCAAATATAGATTAGCTTATGGACTGCATTGCAACATATACAAATAACCGTATGCTAAACCCAATCAAAACTATTCCTATCAAGGTGAAAAGTCGTTTTAAGAGGATGGGGTTGAGCAGCGCTTTTAATCGATGCGCAAGAAGCACTTTTATGCTGTCTGTAGCAAGGATGCCTAACAACGCAGCTGATATATAAACTCCAACTTCTTGCTGAGTATCAAATTTGCCTTCAGCATATGTTATTATGGAAATCCATACCAAGAAAACAAAAGGATTGACGAAGTTGACAAGGAAGCCATTTACGAATGCTCCAGCGGTTTTTAGCGAAGATGCTTTAAGCTTTATTTCTGTGGAAACAGCCGGAATCCATATGTATTTTAAACCAAGAACTAGAAGCACTATTCCTCCAATGGCTGCTAACCAAAATTGAATTTCATCGTCCTGAAATAGTTCTCTTGCCCCGAAATAGAAAAGGAAAACGATTAGAATGTCGCTGGATAAAATTCCAATGGCAACGCTGAATCCTGCTTTAAGGCCACGGTCAAGTGTGATTTGAAGTAGGGTGAAAAATACAGGACCTAAAAAGATGATCGTGCCAACACCGGTCAAGAATCCTTCTAGAAATGACATATTTTATGAATCTGCTGTGGGCTCGACATTGACTATAAATGTAAACGATATTCATTCAATCGCTCGAGTTTTTGCCTTTCCCTTACATTGTGACAAACTGAAATAATTCAATGTCAATGATTGGCTTAAATGACGTTGGTTTCAACGAAAAAAGTCTGTTTCGCATAGCGAAACAGACTTCAATGTAATGTGACCTCGGCAAGATTCGAACTTGCAACCTCTTGATTCGTAGTCAAGGACTCTATCCAGTTAAGCTACGAGGCCAAATTGGGCGGCAAAGATAAATTAATATATAACCCAAAAAAGCAAGAATTTAATTCCTTTGGTTTTGCTTCTACTTGTTCAACTTTGTCAGAATTGTTTGACTATGCCAGCTAATAAATACGCCCTTTTACGATATCGGATCATTGATCGAAACCTTCGAAATTTAGGTAAACCTTATCCGTCAAAAGATGATTTGCGTTATGCTTGTGAGGAGGCACTTTATGGTAGCGATGGCGATCATATCTCTATGTCCACCATTGATAAGGATATTTGGGCGATGCGTAATGAAGGGGAGTTGGGTTATTATGCGCCAATAAAATTCAGCAAAGAATATGGTGGTTACTATTATGAAGACGCAGATTATACCATCGCAGAAGTGCCATTGAATAGTGATGACCTTCATGCTATACGGGCTGCGGCAGAGACGCTTTATCAGTTCAAGGACATTCCCTTGTTCAAGCAATTCGATACGGCTATTGATAAAATAATGGATCGTATGAAGATATCCGCTACGGATTCGAATAATGAAGCTCAAGAGGTCATACAATTTGAACGTTTTTCGGCTAATCGAGGAAGCGAGTTTTTACAACCCTTATTCAGATCCTGTTCAGAAAAACGAGTCGTGAAAATCAAATACATGAAATTTAAAGCTGAAGTTGCATCAGAATATGTTTTTGAGCCCTATATATTAAAGGAGTATCGAAACCGTTGGTATGTGATCGGTCGGGATGCTCGAAGTGAGAAGACTCGAACCTTTGGCTTAGATCGAATCGTTAAAATAGAAGAGTTGCCGGAGCGTAGAGATAAAGAAATGACGTTTGATGCTCAACACTTCTTTAAACACGCAATTGGGATTACCGTTACATCGGAATCTGCTGAGGAAGTAGTCCTTGTTTTTTCAGAAACCTTTGCGCCATACATATTAACACAACCTATTCACAATAGCCAAAAAACAAAATGGTTGAAAAGCGGAGAGTTGGAAGTCACTATATGCGTTCAAATAACTGTTGAGCTCGTGGCTACCATCTTAGGATATGGACGAGAAGCTAAAGTGGTCATTCCCAACGAGCTTAAGCAAAGAGTTAAGCAAGAGTTAAGCATGTGTCTTGAAAAGTATAATTTATAACCTAAAATCCTTCTGTTTAGAATTGAGTAGAGGTAGAGGTAGGTTGTTTTATTGAGTTGACTATCAGTTCAGTGCTGAATAATTTTAAGCTTTAATTCCGCTGAATCATAGAATTGGCGCGGAGTATAGGATGTACATGCGAAATAGGTTACCAAGTAAAACATTTCAATAAATCAAGGGGTAAATCGTTTTTTTATTCATTTTTTTTGGTCAATATTTGCCCATCGAAAGTAGGAGGGATTCAGTCCTCCATTTTGTCCAGAAATAACGTTTTGTTCATCAGGAGTTAATCGGGTATGCCCCATTAACCGAAAAGTATTTTTTTATTATGATTAAACCACATGACGAAGTTTGGGATCGATGCCTTGAGGTGATCCGAGACAACGTAAGTCTTCAGAGTTATAAAACATGGTTTGAACCCATAAAGTCGATTAAGGTTCAGGACAACACCTTAACGATTCAGGTTCCAAGCCAGTTTTTTTACGAGTGGTTGGAAGAGCATTATATTGGTCTTCTAAAGAAAACAGTTAAGAAAGAATTAGGGCCAGATGGTCGGTTAGAATACAGTATAGTTATGGAAAATAATTATACCAGTTCAAAACCATACACGGTAAGGATTCCAACGTCAAATATCGCGACAATAAAGAATCCTTCGGTCAGCATGCCACTTGATATTGGCAGCAAAACCATCCGTAATCCATTCATCATTCCGGGGCTAAAGAAAGTTGTAGTTGACTCGCAGCTTAATCCAAACTATTCCTTCGAAAACTTTGTTGAGGGCGATTGCAATCGTTTGGCTCGTTCTGCAGGATTCGCTGTTGCTCAAAAACCAGGAGGTACTTCGTTTAATCCTCTGCTTATATATGGTAGTGTTGGATTAGGTAAAACACACCTGACGCATGCCATTGGAATTGAAATTAAACGCAATCATCCAAACAAGACCGTTCTTTACGTTTCTTCCGAAAAATTTACGCACCAATTTATCGATGCGGTTCGAAACAACTCGACCAACGACTTTGTCCATTTCTATCAAATGATCGATGTATTGATTATTGATGATGTTCAATTCATGGCGGGTAAAGAGAAAACACAAGATGTGTTCTTTACCATCTTCAATCACCTTCACCAAACTGGAAAACAAATCGTTCTAACCAGCGACAAACCACCAGTGGAAATGCAAGGGATGGAGCAGCGTTTATTGAGTCGCTTTAAGTGGGGATTAAGTGCTGATTTGCAAGTGCCAGGTTTGGAAGCGCGAATTGCCATCCTTGAAAAGAAAATGTACATCGAGGGAATCGAACTTCCTAGGGAAGTCATCGAATACCTTGCGTATAGCATCACAACAAACATTCGTGAGCTTGAAGGCGCGCTGATTTCGTTGATTGCACAGGCATCCTTGAATAAGAAAGCGATCACCTTAGAGCTTGCAAAGCAAATGATCGACAAGTTTGTGCGAAATACCGCACGAGAAGTTTCGATCGATTACATCCAAAAAGTGGTTTGCGATTACTTCGACCTTCCTATCGAATTGATGAAATCAAAGACTCGAAAGCGCGAAGTGGTTCAAGCAAGACAAATTGCTATGTATTTTGCTAAGCAATTGACTAAAGCATCATTAGCTAGCATCGGAGCTCATTGTGGTGGTAAAGATCATGCAACGGTTTTACACGCTTGCAAGACGGTAAATAACTTGATGGAAACGGATAAACGATTCCGTAGCTACATTACCGATCTCGAAAAGAAAATGGCTATTCAGTAAATAGATGTTTAACAAATAAAGAGCCCAACCTGAATTTCAGTGTTGGGCTTTTTTACGAATTATGAAACAGAAAATTCTCTTCGTTTGTCTCGGAAACATTTGCAGATCACCCATGGCCGAGGGCGTTTTTAGAAGTCGAGCCAAGAAACTTGGCTTAGCTATCGAATTTGATTCTTGTGGAACCGGAGGTTGGCATGCGGGAGAGTCACCAGATAAGCGTGCGCAAGCCTGTATGCTTAAACACGGAGATGATATTAGCGATTTGCGTGCACGACAATTCCAATTGGATGATTTCGATCGGTTTGATGTCATTTATACGATGGATGTTTCCAATTTCAATAATGTAATAAGCCTTGCCCAATCCGATCTCAATCGAAACAAAGTCAAACTATTGTTGAACGAACTTCAACCCAACCAGAATCAATCCGTTCCCGATCCCTATTTCGGGGATGGCGATGGATTTGAACATGTCTATGATTTATTGAGTCGGTCGGCTATTAAAATCTTAAAACCATCGGAAGTATGAGCAAGGGGAGATTGATTTTAGTTCCTTCAGCATTGAGTGTGGCTAAGCCGGCATCATATGTCCCGTCCGCATCTACAAATCTGATTTTTGAAACACGTTTTTTTATCGCTGAGCGAGCCAAAACTGCGCGTCACTTTCTAAAGTCAATCGGTTATCCCATTCCATTCGCAGAAGTAGCTGTATCGGAATTGAATAAGCATGCATACGATAATTTACCTGAACTTCTGAAGCCTTGCCTTGATGGATACGATTGTGGACTAATTTCTGAGGCAGGAGTTCCTGGTGTTGCGGATCCCGGTGAAAGCGTGGTAGCAATGGCACATCAGCTGGGAATTGAAGTGCTGCCTTTAGTTGGGCCTTCGTCCTTGCTCTTGGCTTTGATGAGCTGTGGGTTTAACGGCCAGCGATTCGAGTTTCATGGATATTTAGCCAAAGACGGATCCGAATTATCGCGCCAATTGAAGCAACTCGAACAGGAGTCGATGCAGAAGAATGTGACACAAATGTTCATTGAAACACCATTTCGGAACTTAAAAATGATGTCTGCTTTATTGGAAACCCTAAACCCAAAAACGCAGGTTTGTGTAGCTTCTAATTTAACGGCTCCAGACCAGTCGATTATATCCAAAACCATATTGGATTGGAAAAAAGTGAAAATTAGTTTCGATCGAAAACCCGCAGTATACTTGATTTATTCGGGCGAAAAGCGTCAATAAACTCACAACGTAAATACGTTACGTTTGCCTGCTTGAGCTTTGATCTCAGATTAACAAATAAACATCTGAATCATGAGCGCAAACGAATTAAACTCCTTCCTTCAGTCCTTTCAACGTCCAGCAGAAATTTCCGATGCCGCTTGGACGCAATTACTGTCACAAAGCCGTCAGGTTTGGTCAAGCTACTTGGCAGGCGAGAACTGGAATCAGACTTTAGAGATTACTTGCAAAGAGTCCTATTTAATGCTCGTTAATCAAAATGGTCAACTCATCGTGAGCGATGATTCCTTGCTTAACTATGTCAAAACCGAACAAGTTTTGGGTTGGATGAAGCGATTGGAAGAAATTGCATTGAAAGCGATTCGAGATAAGAAGTACGAAATTGCCGAGCGCTATTTCGGAAAGATGCTCAAGTTAGATGCGTCAGATTATATGGCGCATTACCGTAGAGCAATTGTAAGAATGCGATTATTAAATCATAAAGGAGCACTTGAAGATTTGTCGCAAGCGATTTTATTAAAATCAGACTTTGCTGTGCTCTATACAAAGCGAGCTGAAGTGTTTCGTTTGCTCGATATTGATCACAAGGCTATGACGGATTTAAACCGATCTATTCAGCTTGATCCAACTAACGCGCCAGTGTATGAATTGCGGGGTAAATTCAGGTTGTCATTAGGTGATCGAGCGGGCGGACGTTTGGATATACTTCGGGCTGAAGAGCTGCGATCACGTGGATATAATGGAAATTCGGAGTTGTACGGTAAGGCCGCTTAGTTTAGTCTTCTGTCGACTAAAATTACTTGTTCATCATTTTTATTTTAGGGGAGTTGAAAAATTCTTTAAAGTCGCAGACTTTAACCTCAGGGAGAATCCCTAAAAACTAATTTAACCCTATTATTTATGAAAAACCTACGGTTTAGGCTAGCACTTGTGTGTCTGAGTCTATTTTCTCTCGTTTTCTCCAATAATGCTTGGTCACAGGCTCCGGAGAAATTCAATTATCAGGCAGTTGTAAGAAATGCTTCTGGCGAAATCATTGCTTCAAGCAGCGTATCTATGCGTATTGCTATTCTTTCTGGGAGCTCTACTGGAACAGAAGTATTTGCTGAAGAGCACGCATTAACTACGAATGACTTCGGATTGGTCAATTTTCAAATCGGTGGAGGTTCTAATCAAACCGGCAGCATCGCTTCCATCGATTGGGGAGCAAATTCTTATTTCGTGGCTGTTGAGCTAGATGCTACAGGTGGCACGAACTATTCAGCAACGGGTACAGCTCAGTTGCTATCGGTTCCTTACGCTTTGTATGCAAAAAGCGCATCTGTTGACAACGTTGACGATGCTGATGCTACGAATGAGCTTCAAACCTTAACCCCTTTCAGGTGATACATTGACTATCTCCAATGGAAACTTTGTGGTTATGGCCATGCCAGCGAACAATGATAATGACTCTACCAATGAGCTTCAAGTATTGTCTATGAGCAACGACAGCATTTTCTTATCTAATGGAGGATTTGTTGTTTTACCAGCAGTTCCTGTGAACAACGACAATGATTCAACCAATGAAATTCAGTCATTAACAATGGGCAACGATACCATTTACCTTTCTGATGGTGGTTCTGTTGTGCTTCCAATGAATTATGACAACGATTCTACGAATGAGATTCAGTCATTGACCATGGGCAACGATACCATTTACCTTTCTGATGGTGGTTCTGTTGTACTTCCAATGAACTATGACAACGATTCTACGAATGAGATTCAGTCATTGACCATGGGCAACGACACGATTTACCTTTCTGATGGTGGTTCTGTTGTACTTCCAATGAATTATGACAACGACCCAACCAATGAACTTCAAACCATTACCTATGCTAACGACACCTTGATGTTAGATAACAACGGAGGTTCAGTTGAAATTCGTCAATCAAAGTGGATGAATGCTAACGATGGTATTTATTACGATGCTGGATCAGTTGGTATTGGCGCAGCTGCAGATACAAATTCAAGCCTTGATCTTAGCGGTAGCGATAAGCCAATGATTCTTCCAAGTATGACTTTATTAGAAATCATTAACCTTCCTAACCCAGTGGAAGGAATGTTTGTTTTCTGTACTACCGTTAAATGTCCATATTACTATGCTGATTCTGCATGGCACTCTAACTGCAACGCTAGTCAAAATTCAGCAGGAGGTCTATTAGCTGGTGGCAGCACAATGGGCGGTCTTTCTGCAGGTGGACAATACAGCCATGAATATGGTTACGACATTGCCATGGACGCTGTAGGAAATAAGTATGTAACTGGTTACTATCAAGGAACGAGCACATTTGGGGCAACCACGCTAACTTCAGCTGGATCAAATGACATTTTTGTTATGAAAGTGGATACTACAGATTCCATCATTTGGGCAAAAAGTTTTGGCGGAACTTCTTCAGATTACGGGCGAAGCATAGCAGTGGATGGAAGTGGTAACGTTTATGTTACAGGTACTTACTATTCTTCAGGAACTTTTGGTTCAACTACTTTGTCTGGAACGTATGATGAAGTGTTTCTTGTTAAAATGTCTGCTTCAACAGGAGCTGTAGTTTGGGCCATTGACGGAGGTGGTTCAAATTATGATTATGCTACTGGTGTGGCGGTAGATGGAAGTGGAAACGTTTATGTATGCGGCTACTATTCAGGATCTATGACTTTTGGTTCCTATTCACAATCTTCCTATGGTTCTTATGACCTATTTGTTGCGAAGGCAAATAGCTCAGGAACATGGCAGTGGATGACAGATGCGGGTGGGTCGTATTATGAATATGCTCAAGACATTGCTGTTGATGCTAACGGAAATGCATTTATCACTGGAACGCTTTCAGGACAATATTATCCTAGCTATTTCGGTTCAATCACCGTTACTCCATATAAGTATTATTATTACTACACTGCTTTTGTTGCAAAGATCAATACGTCTGGTACATGGCAACGGGCTGAAGAAGTCGAAAGCGACTACTATTCCTACGACTATGCATACGGCATTGACGTAGATGATGATGGTGATGCCTATTTTGTAGGTTATTGCCAAACCGGAAATTTAACATTTGGCTCAGCTTCAGCTAGCTCAGGAGGTACCTATACTCCTTATATCATAAAGGTAAATGGGTCTAACGGAAACGGAGTTTGGGCAAAAGCAATTAAGGCTGCCACCAATACCTATCATTATGTGCAACCACAGTCTATTGCGGCTACAAGTGATGGTTTCTTATTTGTTGCTGGGATTACTCAATATGGAGTTAAAATCGATGAAATATCCTCGGGATCAGGCAACAGCTCTGGATATTATACTCCGTTTATGATAATGGCTGATCAAGATGGGAATGGAGTGGGAGCGAGCACAGCTCAGACTACCAATTATGAATATTGCTATGGTGTGGATGCTATTGATGTTTCACACGCTGCTGCCACAGGTTATTTTTCTGGTGCTAGTATCAAGTTTGGAAACACAACGGTTACTAATTCTGGTACTTCAGGCTATTATGACGTCTTCGTTTGGTCATTTAATTTGAATAACTAATGAAGAAAGTAGCAGCAATAGTCACGGTAATGGTAACTGGAATGGCGCTGAATGCTTCAGCCCAGGAGGTTATCGCTAGCAGTGGTGCTGAGCTCAGTAATGCGAATGCACAAATGAGCTTCACCATTGGCGAACCAGTGATTCAAACCGCAGAAAATGGTTCGAACATCCTTACACAAGGATATCATCAAACCAAATTAGAGGTACTTGCTGTGGCTGAACTTACCAATTACGATGTTTCAATCTATCCGAACCCAACACGGGATCGCATTGTGTTTGAAATGGACAATTACACCAATATGGTCACCTTAGACCTGTTGGATGCAAATGGTCGATTGGTTCGTTCAACCAAACATTATCCATCAACTGGAAAAGCACAAATCGAAATGAGTGATTTGGCTTCAGGAGTTTATCTCCTTAATGTTAGTATGCAAGAAGATGGACATGCAAATGTCTATCGCATTATCAAACAATAACTAAACCTTGGTTTAGAAATAAAAGGGCTGGAATTATCCAGCCCTTTTTTTTGCTCAAAATGCTACCCTTGCCGAAACGCTTTTCGCATAGATTCGCGATGTGTTGTTTAACAGCCCCATCTTCATTATTTACTTCCTGCCCGTCTTTCTTTCGGTTTACCTAGCTGTACCTCGAAAACTTAAAAACCTTTGGGCGTTAATCGGCAGTTTTGTGTTCTATTTCTGGGGCGCACCAGTCTTTGCTCTGCTCGTGATAGCCAGCGGTATAGCCGACTTCTTCCTTTCTATTGAAATCAGCAAGTCGAAACGGTCAAAACAGTGGCTTATTCTAGGTGTTGCATACAACCTGCTCACGCTTTTCATCTTTAAATATTTCAATTTCTTCACGGAGAATGCGCAAGTTCTAGCCCAATCGATCGGTTTAGCCTTTCCGTGTTATATGGAAATCGCCCTGCCCATTGGAATATCCTTTTTTACCTTTCAAAAAATCAGTTATTTGGTTGATGTCTATCGAAGAGACAGTTTGCGCGCTAGGTCTTTGGTTGACTATCTGTTGTTTGTATTGCTCTTTCCTCAACTTATCGCAGGTCCCATCGTTCGATACAAGGAAATCTCGTTTCAAATAAGCGATCGTTTCGCAACGGATAATTGGACGAATAGACTGTCGGGCTTTTATCGTTTTATACTTGGCTTGGCTAAAAAGGTGTTAATTGCAGATGCCTTGGCTCCTTTGGTCGATTTGTCGTTTGGTGACCCGAGTATAGGCGCACTGCAAGCCTGGTTTGGTTTGCTGGCCTATGCATTTCAAATCTATTTTGATTTTAGCGGCTATAGCGACATGGCCATTGGTCTGGGTAAAATGATGGGCTTTACTTTTCCTGAAAACTTCAATTGGCCGTATATAGCAAAAGGGTTTCAAGAATTTTGGAGGCGATGGCACATGACGTTGAGCGCTTTTATGCGGGACTATTTATACATTCCCCTCGGGGGAAGTCAAGGCACGACATCACGCACTATTATTAATTTATGGTTGGTGTTTTTGCTTTCTGGGTTATGGCATGGAGCCAGCTGGAATTTTGTCATCTGGGGCATCTGGCATGGCTTATTTTTAACCGTAGATCGATTTACTGGAATTTTTAAAAAACTACCAAAGGCCTTTTCAGTTGGGTTAACCTTTCTGCTGGTGATATTGGGGTGGGTGTGGTTCAGGTCAGAAACGCTGAGCGAATCGATCACCTATTTTTCATCCTTAAGTGATTTTCAGAATTTTGATCTCATGGAAATCAAGCCACGACAGGTCTACTTATTGAGCTTGGCCGGAGTCTTTGCCTTTTTACCATTTCGTGTGCACAATCAGATTTTGAGTTTAACGGTGTCGAGGAATGACATTTGGGATGTTTTCAAGGCTGTCGCGGCAGTAAGCTTGCTCATTTTGTGTCTCGGACAAATGGCCTTGAGCTTGGGTCAGCCCTTCATTTATTTTCGGTTTTAAGTAGCCGTATCAGCTATCCTTCAACGAGAGTCTATACCCATCTGAATTGCGTTTTTAGGAGCGCAGTGCATTACATTTGCCATCCAATTTCAATAACATGTCAGAAGGCAAGAACATCATATTTTCTCTACAGGGCGTAAGCAAAGTTTATCCACCTCAAAAACAGGTGTTGAAGAACATCTACCTCAGTTTTTATTATGGCGCCAAAATTGGCATCATTGGTCTGAACGGATCGGGTAAGTCTTCACTATTAAAGATCATCGCTGGCGTTGAAAAAGATTTTATCGGTGATTTAAGCTTTACGCAGGGTTTTTCTGTGGGATACCTTGAACAAGAACCCCAGCTGGACGATAGCAAAACGGTTATCGAAATTGTTCGAGAAGGCGCAAAGGACATTACAGACCTTTTGGACGAATATGAAAAAATCAATAACGATTTTGGATTGCCTGAGGTGTATGAGAATCCTGATAAAATGGACAAACTCATGGCGCGTCAGGGTGAACTTCAAGATAAAATTGACGCTGTAGGAGCTTGGGAATTGGATTCGAAATTGGAGCGATCGATGGATGCGCTTAGAACGCCTGAGGGCGACACACCAATCAAGAATTTAAGTGGAGGAGAAAGAAGGCGCGTTGCGCTTTGTAGGTTGTTGATTCAACAACCAGATATTCTCCTTTTGGATGAACCTACCAACCACCTCGATGCAGAGTCTGTGGAATGGTTAGAACGTCACCTTCAAGATTATCAAGGAACAGTCATCGCTATTACGCACGATAGATATTTTCTAGACAATGTGGCTGGTTGGATTTTAGAACTCGATCGCGGTGAAGGCATTCCTTGGAAAGGAAATTACAGTTCGTGGTTGGATCAAAAATCCAAGCGACTAGCACAAGAAGATAAGCAAGCTGGGAAACGTCAAAAGATTCTAGAACGCGAGTTGGAGTGGGTTAGAATGGGCGCAAAAGGTCGACAAACGAAGAGTAAGGCTCGATTGGCCAACTATGACAAAATGCTTAGCGAAGAGCAGAAAACAAAAGAAGATAAATTGGAATTATACATTCCTCCCGGGCCGCGTCTGGGTATGAATGTCATTGAAGCGATTGGCGTGAGTAAGGCCTTTGGCGATAAGTTGCTTTACGAAGACTTAAACTTCAAGCTTCCTCCAGCAGGCATCGTTGGAATCATCGGACCAAATGGTGCAGGTAAGACCACCATGTTCCGCATGATCATGGATCAAGAAACACCAGATCAAGGCGAATTCAAAGTGGGTGAGACGGTCAAGGTTGCCTATGTCGATCAATCTCACGCTGAAATTGATGTGGAAAAAACCGTTTATGAAGTCATAAGTGGTGGCAACGAAATCATTGATTTTGGAGGTCGCGAAATGAATGCTCGTGCTTATGTAAGTAAATTCAATTTTGGCGGCAACGACCAAGGAAAAAAGGTGAAAGTGCTTTCTGGTGGTGAACGAAATCGACTTCATTTAGCCATGACGTTAAAAGAAGGGGCCAACGTGTTGTTGCTGGATGAGCCAACCAACGATTTGGATGTGAACACCCTACGAGCATTGGAGGAAGCGTTGGATAATTTTGCTGGATGTGCCGTGATTATTAGTCACGACCGTTGGTTTTTAGATCGTGTTTGTACGCACATCTTAGCCTTTGAAGGCGATAGTCAAGTTTATTACTTCGAAGGGGGCTACAGCGAATACGAAGAAAATCGTAAGAAACGGATGGGCGATGAAGCCCCAAGGCGAATTCGATATAAGAAACTTGGGAAAGTTTAAGTTGATTGCCGTTTTGGACTTCCTTATGTTAACCATTTGAAGCACTATTTCTATTTCATCCTAATACATTTGGCCTTCCATGGCAAGTAAACCTTCTATTCCAAAGGGAACACGTGATTTCCTACCTGAGCAAAGCTTAAGGCGTCAATTCATCTTCGATACAGCGCGCAGCGTTTTTCAACTGTATGGCTATCAGCCGATAGAAACGCCAGCCATGGAGAACCTCGACACCTTGTTGGGTAAGTATGGCGAAGAAGGGGATAAGCTCATTTATAAGATTTTAAACAATGGAGATTTTCTTAGCAAAGCGTCACCTGAGAAGCTGACTGCAAAAGATTCGAATGCGCTAGCTTTTGAAATTAGTGATCGTGCCCTCCGTTACGACCTAACCGTTCCGTTCGCGCGATTTGTAGTTCAGAACCAAAACGAATTAAACTTCCCGTTCAAACGATACCAAATTCAGCCTGTTTGGCGAGCTGATCGACCCCAGCGCGGTCGTTATCGTGAGTTCTATCAATGCGATGTCGATGTGATTGGCAGCGATTCCTTATTGAATGAGGCAGAATTGCTGTGCATCGTCAATGACGTATTCACAAAATTGGGTCTTGGAGACATCGTTATTCGATTGAATAACCGAAAGATTCTAAGCGGAATCGCCACATCTGCAGGACTTTCCGAATACTTTACGGACATGACCGTAGCCATTGATAAGATTGATAAAATCGGTGTTGAAGGCGTGAAAGAAGAAATGATCAAGCGCGGACTTCCAATGGCTGGAGTGAAAAAAGCATTGGATCATATAAGTCGAAAAGGAAGTGCCGATACAGTGCTTCGCATGTTAGCCGGATCGCTAACAGGAGCGGAAGAAGCTCAGCGTGGAATTGAAGAAATGCGGAAGACGCTTAAGGCACTGCCGCCAGAAGTTCGCTCGAAAGTCGAAATAGATTTAACATTGGCGAGAGGTCTAAACTATTACACGGGCGCCATCATAGAAGTTGGTCACGCGGAATTCCCTTCAAGCATTTGCGGAGGAGGTCGATACGATGATTTAACGGGCATATTTGGACTTGCCGGCATGAGTGGTGTTGGAGTAAGTTTGGGTGCCGACCGCATCTATGATCTGATGGAAACACTCGGTTTATTTCCAGATTCGTTGAAAGCAGCTAGCGATGTACTCTTTATCAATTTTGGTGACGCTGAGGCGCTGAGTTGTCTAAAACTAGCTTCAGAGTTGCGAGCAGAAGGATATTCTTCCGAAGTGTATCCGGACGGAGCCAAAATGCCAAAGCAAATGAAATATGCCAACGCCAAAGGATTTCAATTTGTCGTTATGATTGGAAGCGATGAATTGAAAGATGGCAAAGCGACTGTGAAAAACATGTTCACAGGTGATCAGTTTGCTGTTCTCCAAAGGGATCTTTGCAATTTTATCATTGAAAAAACGTCCGAATCATGATTCAAATTGAAAATAGAAACTACAGCATCAAGGAGATTGGCGACCTAATTTCAAGTGGCAACTCGATTCAACTCTCTTCAGAGCTTGTTGCTGCCGTTCAGAAGGGTCGAAGTTTTTTAGAGGACTTTATTCAGCGCGCTGATCGACCGATTTACGGTATTAATACAGGGTTTGGAAGCTTGTGTGATGTGGAAATTGGCACAAAGGATTTAGGGCGATTACAAGAAAATCTAGTTAAGTCACATGCTTGTGGACTCGGTCCAGTCGTTTCTGAATCCATCGTGCGTTATATGCTTCTACTAAAAATAATGGGGTTGTCAAAAGGCCATTCGGGCATACAGTTGGCTACGATTCAACGATTGGTAGATTTTTATAACCTAGGCATTACACCTGTAGTTTACGAACAAGGCTCGTTAGGAGCATCAGGAGATTTGGCGCCTTTGGCTCATTTGTCCCTTCCAATTCTCGGATTGGGCGAAGTTTGGTATAAAGGAAAACGTGTAAAAAGTGCAGTAGCCTTGAGTAGCGAGGGTCTAACCCCGCTTTCGCTTGGCGCGAAAGAAGGTTTGGCATTGCTCAATGGAACACAATTCATGTCGGCTCACGGCATTTTCATTCTTTATGGTCTACAACATTGGTTAATTCAGTCCGATTGGGTTGCTGCCTTAGCACTCGATGCCTATGATGGGCGGCTAGAGCCTTTTGATGCAGCAGTGCATGCGGTTAGGCCTCATTCAGGTCAAATAGAAACTGCCGCTGCAATTCGCACGTTACTTGATGGAAGTGAATGGATTATTCAACCTAAAAAACATGTGCAGGATCCATATTCGTTTCGATGTATTCCTCAAGTTCATGGCGCCAGTAAAGATGCTATAGCACATATTTCCAGTGTTTTTGAAGTTGAGGCCAATGCAGTAACCGATAACCCTACATTGATCCCTGATGAGGATAAAATCATCTCAGCAGGGAATTTTCATGGGCAGCCGCTAGCCATTAACCTAGACTATCTGTGTATCGCATTGGCCGAATTGGCCAGTATTTCGGAACGAAGAACCTATAAACTCATTGGAGGTCAGCGCGGATTGCCCGCCTATTTGGTTGCAAATCCCGGATTGAATAGCGGACTCATGATTGCACAATATACCGCTGCATCTATTGTTTCGCAAAATAAGCAGCTCTGCACCCCATCTTCAATAGATACCATAGATTCATCAAATGGGCAAGAAGACCATGTAAGTATGGGAGC
>Ga0115566_10000430_pt1 | contig 36165 bp, 39 predicted proteins | sample COGITO_mtgs_1204_3_FD_87173 | JGI IMG/M metagenome (GOLD analysis project Ga0115566, IMG submission 87173) | Pelagic marine microbial communities from North Sea - COGITO_mtgs_120405 | ecosystem: Environmental > Aquatic > Marine > Epipelagic | place: Germany:Helgoland, sampling site Kabeltonne...
ATATCAAAAAAATTGATATCAACTTGTAAAACTATTCAACTAAACTGTTGGCGGAGATTTATTCTGAAAACAGAAAATGTTTCGAGTTATATAGCTAGCTAAATAACCTTGATAGCTAACATTTTTAAAATTTATTTCTACAGAATTATCCAGAAACTCTGCGAAAGTTTTATCGCTATTAAACTCACAAAACTCACAAACTTCTTCGCTTATATTTTGAGAAGATGAATGACCCAATATATCTAAGTCATTCTCTAAATGTACATGCAAACTAAAGAGTGAAAAAGAAAGGAGTAATAAATGTAAAATAGTTTTTTTCATTTTTTTTTAAAAATATTAGTAAGTTGATATTATGAAAAATGAGATAACTGTTAAAGCTTTTTTTCTTAGTATCATATTATCTATTGTTTTGTCATCTGCAATGACATATTTAGGTTTATATGCAGGTATGACAATTTCTGCGTCTATTCCTGCGGCTATTATGTCTATGGGTATTTTAAGACTTTTTAAAGATTCAAATATTTTAGAAAATAATATTGTTCAAACTGCTGCTTCAGCAGGAGAATCATTAGCTGCTGGAGTCATTTTCACTTTACCTGCTTTACTTCTTGTAGGCTATTGGGACACCATTAGTTATTGGGAAGTAACAAAAATTGCAATGGTTGGAGGAATTTTAGGCGCCTTATTTACTGTACCATTAAGAAGAGCCTTAATATTAAAAGCGCAACTACGATTTCCAGAAGGAGTAGCAACAGCTGCTGTTTTAAAAACCGGACATGAAACTGATGCAGAGAAATCTCAAGAAAGTTTAAAATTAATTGGTTTATCAGCTCTTGTTGGAGGAGTGGTGAAACTCGGTGAACTTGCATTTAGTATTTGGTCTAGTGCAATTGGCGGAGCAATTGCCTTTAAAGGAGCAATTTTTGGAATGGGTGCCAGCTTATCCCCCTCTTTGTTTAGTGTTGGGTATATAGTTGGAAGAAACATTGGTATATTAGCTTTTACTGGTGGATTAATTTCTTGGGCAGTTGCTATACCAATCTATTCTTACCTTTATGGATTTGAAGGAGATAATTATTTTGAAAGTGCCAATATTATATGGAATGCTAAAATTAGATATTTAGGTGTTGGTGCAATGGTAGTCGGTGGTATTTGGTCAGTTATTCAGCTTGCAAAACCGTTAATTGAAAGTATTCAATTAAGCTTAAAAACATTAGGAGAAAATTCTGACAATATTTTGCTTGAAGAGAGAGATTTACCTATCAACTATGTATTTATTGCTATCCTTGCAATGTTAATTCCTATTTCATTGACATATTATGGCATTATAGGCTCTTGGGGTTCAGCAATGATTTTATCAATCATTATGGCAATTTTTGGATTCTTATTTTCAGCTGTCGCTGCATATATGGCAGGAGTAGTCGGATCGTCAAATAATCCAATTTCAGGAGTGACTATTGCTACAATTTTATTCAGCTCTCTACTAATCATTACTTTCTTTGATGTTGATTCATCAAAAGGTGCTGCAGCTGCTATTTTAATTGGTGCAGTAGTATGTTGTGCTGCTGCAATTGGTGGCGATAATTTGCAGGATTTAAAAACTGGAAATATTGTTGGTGCAACTCCATGGAAGCAACAGATTATGCAACTTGTTGGAGTTGTTAGCGCTGCACTTACGTTGGGGATTGTTTTAACCTTACTTCACGAAGCTTACGGCATTGGTAGCTCTGATTTACCTGCACCGCAAGCAGTATTAATGACAAATGTTGCTAATGGAGTGTTTTCAGGTAATTTAGAATGGGGAATGATTTATGCCGGAGCAGTACTTGGTGTAATAATTATTCTTATTGATCAATATCAGGCTTATAGAAAAGCTGACTTTAGAGTGCCAATTTTAGCAGTTGCTATAGGTATTTACCTTCCAATCGAATTAACATTACCAATTTTTATCGGCGGAATGATTAATCATTTAGCAAATAGAACAGCATCTGAAAGTGGTAAAAATAATGGTCTTTTAATTGCTTCAGGATTAATAACTGGAGAAGCATTAATGGCTATATTTATAGCAGTTCCTTTATTTTTTGATAAAAATTATTGGCCAACATTATCACTATCTTCACCTTATAATGACATCGTAGCAATAGCAATTATATCAATAATTATTTATAGACTCTATCAAATAGCTAGAAGATAATTCTTGTTAAAATCCAGAAATGGTAAATTGAATATTACCTTTAAGTTTCTTACTTGCCTTAAGTGCCATATCATAGGTTTTAAAGTGAGAACTTCTTACATAATATATCATACTACCGCTATTGAATACTTGGTCAATTTGGATATTTTTAATACGATCTTCGATTAGCGAATCTTTCAAAATTTGAGCATTTTCTTTCGATGAGAAAGCTCCAAATTGAATAAACCATACGCTGTTATTTTTTTGAAAAGATTTTCGTTTTTTTGTTGATGATTTTTTTGAGCTTAAAATACCTTGATAGATCTTCAATGAATCATTTTGGCCTGCAGCATTTAAAGATCGTAAAAAAAGATCTTTAGAAGACGCAGTTTGAAGATGACCAGGTCCAAATAAATTAAACTCTTTCAAAATTTTAGATGATGTAATATATGCACCTTGAGCATAGAGCATTTCAGCTTTTTTTAGCTTAGATAGCCATACGTAGTCTGACTGCTTATTTGAATCAATTATTTGCTGATATATCACAAGAGCCTCTTTTGCATCGATTAACTTTGTAGCTCTTTCATACTTTAAAGCTAAGTCTTCACCTTGAGCATAAATCAAGCATGTGCTGATAAAAAAAATTGATATATTAAATAATAATTTCATCTCTAATCATTTCATTGCAAAGAGTTGAAATGGATTTACGTACTTCAAAGTTGTCTATTTCTAATTTTAACTTGTTTAAACGAATTGAATGGCAAGCATGCTCACTTTTCATAAATCTATCTACAAGTTCAGATGCTTCAGATTTTTCATTTTTTTCTAACATAATATCTATTAGCCGATTAAACGCAAATCCATCAAATCCATCATTCAATAATTCTTTGTACAAAATTTCTACATCATCAAAACGTTGATTGTCAAATAGAAGATTTTCAACTTTATTATATGCCATAGTTCTTTTTGATGGCTTATTCTTTGCATAAAGCTTGTAATATGTTATTGCTAAATCAGTGTTGTTGATATTATGATTTGCAAGTTCTAATAATGAATCTGGATGAATTTTTTCACAAGCAGCACTTTTCTCAAGATAGTATGCATAATTTTTAATGTTATCTTTAGATTTATAGTCCATTGCTATATAGTAATTAAGCATAGATTCGTCATTCTTTTTATGATCTGAGTCTATCTTCATTAATTTTTTTTCATAATTTAAAGCATCTTTCCAATTCTTATTTTTTGTGGCTATCTCTTTAAGGTTTAATAATGCCCATTTGTTAGAACTTTCCAATTTAATTATATTATTCAATTCATTCTCCGCTCTAATCAAATTACCTCCAACTAAAAAATCTTTGCTTAAAGCTATATGTGCTTCAATTTTTTTGTCTTTGGCAATCTGCGGTCTCAAAACAACAGTTTGATGAATTTTAATTGCTTGCTGAACATCTTTTTCTCTTACAATATCACCCAACAAAAGGTATGCATCAATATTACTAGAGTCTTTAGCGATAATTTCTCTTAAAAGCATATAGGCTTTATCTTTATTGCCATCTACAAGCGCCTTTAAGGCTAAATTGAATGCTTCAGCATCTGAAGGAATATTTTTTGATCTATTATTTACAAGATAAAATATTAGCAGGGCAAGAAATAATGTTATTATTAAAGTTATTTGAAGATTGCTTAAAGATAAAAATTCCAAAAAGTTACTCCTTGTCGGAAAAACTAAACTCTTCACCTACAGCAACATTTCTTAAACTATCAAGTTCTTCAGAAATTTCTTTATTTGACTTTACAAGCTTTGAAATTTCTCCTCTATATGAAAATACCGATTTTAAAGAGATAATATAGCCAACGATTACACCAATCATTACAAAGCCAATAAACGCAAGATATCCAGGAATTTCATAACCATTATCTCTAAAAAAATAAATAGTGATATTTTCACTATTCTTATCAAATAATAAAAATGTTCCAGCCAGTGCTGCTAATAATATTAATACTCTTAAAACTCTAAACATTATGCTCCTGTAATTTCTTTTCCATGCAATATCACTCCTGTAGCATCAACTATTTCAACAGGAACAATATCTTTAATATTACTATTATTTTTTTCAACTATCACCCATTCATTAGAATCGGTTCTCCCTGCCCAATGTAAATTAGATTTTTTACTTTCTTTTTCAATTAACACCTGCTGAAATGAACCAACCATTTTTTGATTTAGTTCAAGGGTGTGCTTTCTTTGAAGAATTAACATCTCATCCAATCTTTCTTTTTTAAGATTTTCATCAATCTGATCAGAAAATTGCTCTGCTTTTGTATAAGGTCTTGGCGAATACTTAAAAGTAAAAGCTGAATTAAATTTTATTGATTCCATTAAATCTAGAGTCTCTCTAAACTGCTGATCTGTTTCTCCTGGAAATCCAACTATAATATCTGTTGAAAGACCGCAATTTGGCATAATTTCTCTGATTTTCATGGCCATATCAAAGAATCTTTCTCTAGTATAAGTTCTATTCATTCTTTTAAGGACTTCATTTGAACCAGACTGCATAGGAAAATGAACATAATTACAAATATTTGATTTTGATGCCATAACTTCTAATAATTCAACATTAATATCTTGAGGATGAGGTGAAGTGTATCTGATTCTTTTAACACCTTTAATTTCAGAGACTGTTAACAATAAGTCTGCAAAACTTTTTCCATCAAAGTTATATGAATTAACATTTTGGCCTAAAAGAGTAATTTCAACAAATCCTTGGTCTACTGCTTTTTTTACTTCTGTAACAATACTTTTAACATCTCTGCTTCGTTCTCTACCTCTTGTAAATGGAACAATACAAAAAGAACAAAACTTATCGCAACCTCTCATAATTGAGACCCAAGCATTAAAGGTATCACCCCTACTAGGAAATAAATTTTCATAAACCTCAAATCTTGAAAGCTTTGTATCAACAATACTTTTATTATCTGCTATATGTCTATTAATTAAATCAGGTATTTTTCTATATGAATCAGGACCAAGAATAATATCGACATATGGTTTATTTTTTAATAAATCATCTTTAAGATTTTGAGCCATGCAACCAAGCACTCCAATAATAAGATGAGGTTTATTAAGTTTTATTTTATGAAGATTTCCTAATTTAGAATGCACTTTTGTTTCTGCATTTTCTCTAATTGCACATGTGTTTAAAAAAATTGCATCAGCTTCATCGTAATTTGACGTTTTTTCTAAACCAAGATTAGTTAAGATTCCCTCAACTAATTCAGAATCAGCAACGTTCATTTGGCATCCATAAGTCTGAAGCGCAAATTTTTTAATTTGAATATTATTCATTTACTTGATATAACCCGTGAAAAAATATTTTTTAGGATCAACGGTTTTATTATTTTTATGCACTTCATAATGCAAGTGAAAACCTGCTGCTCTTCCGCTATTTCCCGATTTTCCTACTATATCTCCTCGTTTAATTCTTTGTCCCTTTTTCACTTTAATTTTATAAAGATGGGCATATACTGTTTCATAACCATAACCATGATCAATTTTAACATATCTTCCCCATCCGGAGTCGTATTGAGCTTTGGTAACTACTCCATCTCCAGTGGCTAAGACGTCTGAGTTAAGATTAACTGCAAAATCTAAACCAGAATGCATTCTTCTTTTTCCATCAATAGGATCAGTTCTATAACCGTAACCTGAACCAATATACCCTTTAACGGGCGATATGGACGGAATATGAGAATACATTTCTTCATTAGATTTAATTTTATTAAAAATAGTATTATAGCTATCTTTTTGTACATCTACTGCATATGCTAGCGAGTCTACTTTATCCTTAAGCTGCGTCAATAAATTACTATCAGTTTTTTCAATATTAACATCATCAATGATAGCACCTCCTGTACCCTTAGCTTTGACGTCTTTACTTAAAGGAGATAGAGTGGCGTAAGTTCTTAATTCAGCATCTTTTTCTTCTATCAATTTAAGTTCGGCTTCTAAATTGGCTATTTTATCTAATAATTCTTGAGAGATTTCTGAATATTTTTGATCAGTCTCATTTAATTGATCTAGATAATATTCTGCTGAAAATTTTTGAGATAAATAATAATTAAATCCTAAAAAAGATAGAGTAAAAATACCTAAAGCTATCATTACGTTTGAAAAAGAAAAGTTTACTTGGTGCAATCTTTCAGATGACAAAAATTGAAATGAAAAATATTTTTTATTCATTGCTATCTTCTTCCGAAGCTTCGCTTTTATTTTCATGATTGATTTCATTTTTTATGTCGGAAATATTCAATTTAATTAATTCAATACTCTCAATTATAGTTGAATATTTTTTATCACCAACAAAATTCAAAACATTTTTTTCTTTTGTCTTAGAAAAAACGTATAAACCCAACTTTACATACGAACTTGATAATTTTCTTTCTAATTGAAGAATATCAATTCTTAGTTTACTGGCATGAGTGAATTCCTCAGCTTTTTCAGAAGCAACAATTCCCCATTCCGTAATATTTTTTTTTAGATCTTCAAAAAAGTTTGCCATAGTTCAGAATTTAATAGAACAAAGAAAGATAGCAAAGGTTAAAAGATGCCCCCCATTTCATTGAAATGGGGAGCTATCTTTTTTTATGGTAGCCAACCAAAATTATTCAAAGATTCCTTTCCAAATAGATGAAATACTTTTTTTAATACCACCAAGGTCTTTAATTTGAAGGGACGATGATTTATCTTCTACATTGAATATTGGCCAGGCTAATAGGCCTAATAGAGTTACATATTCTCTTTTTTCTTCAAAATCTTCCTTATAAACAACATTTTTCATCTTTATAAAATCAATTGGGGTATCTGAAAAGTGTTTTTTGAATAATAAGTCTATATTTCGGATTTTAGAACCTCCTCCAGATAGCTTAATTCCTGACTTAAAATCTGTATAGACTTTTCCAATATTTTTTATCTGGACATTTATTTCATCAATAATATCCTCAAATCTCAATTCAGCAATTTTTGATATTTCTTTTTCATTTATGATTTTTCTTAAATCGTCATTTGGAATTTCAACTTCAAAAGTATTTGTTTCTTCAGCAAAATCAGAAAAAGCTGAAACATGTTGCAACTTTACCCTTTCAGCTTCTTTTAAAGATGTTTGTAAATAAGCTGCCATATCCTTTGTTACCAATTTTGAACCCAGGGGTATTACTTTTGAATGAATAAGATAATTATTTTTATAAATCATAATATTTGTCTTATCTGAACCTATATCTATAAAAATAACACCTAAATCTTTTTCATCTCTTGTAAGATTGGATGAAGATGCTGCATATCCGTCAAAGACTGGAAATGGCTCTATGCTAAGATCTTCTTTAAAGCAATAATCTAGTTGTGATAGATTGAAATTTCTTACATGAATAACGTGTGTTTTTGCATCTATTGATTTGCCAATCATCCCTATAGGATTTCTGATTAATGGAGAGCTTCCTATAAAGTATCCTTGCTCAATATTATGGAGAACATATCGATCTGATGAAACCTGAACATCTGCACATTGATTTAAAAGTTCTTGCTTAATTTCTTCGCTAATCTCTACGTCAATATTATCCGCAAATCTCTTTCTTGTTGAACTATTAATAGATCTTATTCCTTTTCCAGAAACTGAAACCCATGCATCTTCATCAATATTAATTTTAGCGTCTTTTTCCATCTTTTCTATTAGAATCTCAAGGTGTGTTAGAAGAAGATCTTTATCAACAATGTCTCCAAAATCGATACTATTACTTTCAATTTCAGCAACAGATAAAATTTCAATTTTATTATCTGGAAGAATTCTTCCAACAGCGCTTTTAATACTGTGAGATCCTAAATCGAATGCTATTTGTATTTTATTTCTCATTATGACTCTTTGACTATTACTTGGTTATCAAATCTCAAATCGATATAATTATAATCAGTTAGCTCTTTTTCCCCATTAAATGCCATTTCAAAAGAATTTAAATACTTCATTTTTGTCGATAGGTTATTTATTCCAAGCATAATTCTTGTTTTACCGTTTTTTAGTATAACTTCATATTCACTATCTTCATTAAAAACGAACTCTGAAATCTCATCGTAGATATTTGAGAAATTGTCCTTAGTATATTTCATTAATTGAACAGAAGTCATTACATTGTTTGATGCTGTTTTGAATCCTTTTGGGTATAATTCTGGATTAGTTTTAAAATTAGTGAGAATAGGCAAAGATAGATCGCAATATTCAACTGGCAAACATACTCCTTCGGCATCTAAAATTATTAATTCGTCACTATTAATTAAAGCAATGGGCTCTCTTTCATATATTATAATATTTATAGTTGAAGGAAATTCTCTAGATACTTTACAATCAACTATGTGATCTAACTCTAGAATTTTATTTTTAAAATTTCTTAAGTCACTTCTTAAAATATTGCTGGATATTATTGCCTCATTTTTTTCTTCAATAATTGATCTATCAAAAAAATTTGCTCCTTGAATATTTATTTTTTTCACATTATAAATATTTTTAAAGTCAGCCCATTTAAATGCAGTAAAACAAATAAAGATAATTATTGTAAAAGTTGAAATAACTGAAATCATAGGAATTAATTGATACTTTTTCATAATCCCTCAACTTCGCTTTTATTAAAACCCATCAATTTCACTTCAAGCTCAAGATTTATGTTAAATTTTTCCTTCACTGTTTGATGAGCTTTTTTAATTAATTGCAACATATCCTTAGATGAGGCATTCCCTTCATTTATAAAAAAATTAGCGTGCTTATCAGAAATTTTAGCTTGACCAATACTAAAACCTTTTAGTCCTGCTTCGTCGATAAGTTTTCCTGCAGAATGGCCTTTTGGATTCTTAAACAAACTTCCTGCAGATCTCTTATTCAAAGGCTGTGTTGATTTTCTTCCAGTTTGAGCTTCAACGAAATTTTTATTTATAATTTCCTTATCAGCTTTCTTAAGTAAAAATTCAGCAGATAATAAGATGTCTTTTTTATTAAATGAAGATTGTCTATATGAAAAATTAATTTCATTTTTTTGTAAATATCTCAGTTTTCCATCTTCATCTATAAGCTCAACTTGAACAAGATTTTCTGATATTTCTCCTCCCCATGCTCCAGCATTCATAACTAATGCACCACCTAATGTTCCGGGAACACCGTTTAAATTCTCTAATCCTATCAAATTATGCTTAACTGCTTGCTTAACAATTCTTCCAAGCATTGAACCGCATTCTGCATACAATTTTTGATTTTCAATCTCAATTAATTTCAGAGTATTCTTCAAAGAAATTACAACTCCCTTAATGCCATTATCACTGATTAAGATATTTGAGCCTGATCCTAAAATTGAAACTGGTTGGTTCATCTTTCTTGCAGTTCTGATTATCTGAATTAAATCAGTTTTATTTTCTGGAAAAACCATAATTTCTGCAGGTCCACCAATTCCATATGTAGTATGCTTACTCAATGGCTCGTTAATAGCCACTTCTGCTAATGTATTTTTTTCTATTGTTTCAAATAATGAATTATTCATTAAAGTGTTTTCCTAAATCTTCTGAATATCTCCAAATATCTCCAGCACCCAAAGTCAAAATGATATCATCTTTTTTAGCAGTTGATTTTAACTTATCAACCACATCAACCAGTGATAACGATATTACATCTTTATGATTTTTATTAATTAATTCTTCAACAATTTTTTGAGATGTAATCGATTTATCATCTTTTTCTCTTGATGCAAAAATTTCCGTCACAAATATTTTATCTGCATTCATTAATGCATCTGCAAATTCTTTATAAAATTCTTTTGTTCTTGAAAATAAATGAGGTTGAAAAATTACAATCAAATTTCTGTTCCAATTATTTTTTACAGCACTTATTACACTTTTAACCTCAACAGGATGATGTGCATAGTCATCTACTACCATTACATCTTTATCAACTTTAATATCAAATCTTCTTCTTACTCCACTAAATTTTTTTAATGCATAGCTTACATTTTCTATATCTAATCCCATTGTATGAGATACAGCAATCGCTGCTAATGCATTATAAACGTTATATTTTCCTGGAATATTTAGCTTAAATGAATGGAGGACATGATTAATCTCTACTTTGAAAGATACACGTCCATTTTTATGTTCTATATCCACTGCTTTGAAGTCAACTTCATCTGAATCGATACCATAAGTAAGTTTTGGCTTATCAATCTTATTTATAATTGAAGCAACATTTTTAGAATCCATGCACAGACAAACAGTTCCATAAAAAGGGATTGAATTTGCAAAATCTATAAATGTATTTTTTAAATCATTTAGATCTTTGTAGCATTCTATATGTTCAAAATCAATATTATTAATCACAGCAATAGTTGGATTTAAGTGTAATAAACTCTTATTATATTCATCCGCTTCCACAACAAATATATCTCCACTTCCTAATACAGAATTTGATTCGATTGATTTAACAACTCCTCCAACAATAATAGTTGGATCTAGATTTAGACTTTTCAAAATGCTGCCAATCATAGAGGTAGTTGTTGTTTTTCCATGTGTTCCAGCAACTCCAACAGTTGAATTATTAAGTTTTGCAATTTCCGATATCATTTTAGCTCTTGAATAAACCAATAAACTCTTAGCCTTAGCAGCATTTAGCTCAATATTATCTTTAGGAATTGCATCTGAATAAATTACAAGCTCAGCATTTGCAATATTTTTATCACTATGTCCAATAAATATTTCAATACCTAAATTTCTCAATCTTTCTACATTTGGAGAATTAGATAAGTCTGATCCTGAAACGATAAAATCTTTATTTGATAGTAATTCTGCAATTCCGCTCATCCCAATTCCACCAATACCAATAAAATGAATTCTTTTAACACTAAATAACATATTTTTCCTCAACAATAAAGTCAGAAATAATATCTAAAGTACTAGGAGTTGAAATTTTTTGAAAATTTTGAATCATTGAATTCAGTATTCTGTCGTTTAAACATATATTTTTTACTTTTTCTAAAAAAATTTTAGAATCAAATGACTCCTCTTCAATTAAGTGAGAACATAAATTGTCTTGAAGATATTTTGCGTTATAATATTGGTGATTTTCAGCTGAAAACTTGAAAGGCACTAAAATTGAAGGTTTTTTAAAATGAACTAATTCTGATATTGTCATAGCGCCAGACCTCGAAATAACTAAGTCAACTTTTTGATACAAAGAAGACATTTTATTACAATAATGCATAATTGAAATATTTTTACCACTTAAATGCTTTAGTGAATCATAATTATTTTTGCCAACTACCCATACTATATTTGCAAAATCAAGCTTATTATTTTCTATCAAAGCTTTAATTTTATCGTTTAAAAATTTAGAACCTTGGCTTCCACCAAAAATTAAAATAGTTCTAATTGAAGGATTAAATTCTAATTGTACATCATCTTTTTCAGTTAATAGAATAGGATTTCCTGAAAATATAGTTTTGGATTTTTGTAAATAACTTTTTGCATTTTCAAACCCTAAAAAAACTACTTTAGCTTTATTGCTAAACATTTTTGTTACAAGACCAGGATATGAATTTTGTTCATGTAAAACATATGGTACTCTTAAAATTTTTGCAATCTGTAATGGCAAAAATGATGAATATCCTCCTGTAGAAATAACAAGATTAGGTTTATGTTTAATGAAAAAAATCATGACAATAAAGAAGCTAAAAAATATTGATATTAGCGTTTTGATATTTTTAAAAATTGCTTCAGGAGATAATGATCTTTGTATTCCTGAAATAGAAACTAACTTAAAGTCTATTTCTTCATTTTGTATTCTAGAGTTTTCAATACCTTTTTTTGCTCCAACATAACAAAAATTATATTTAGACCTAAGCTCAAGATCTTTTTTAATTGCCATTAGAGGATAGTAATGTCCTCCAGTTCCGCCTCCGCATAATAATATATTTGTATTATGCATTTACTCTCAATCTCCATCTTTTAACATTAATTTTACGTTGAGCTTTACTAATATTTAACAAAACAGCAACCATCATTAGATTGATGATTAATGAAGATCCTCCGTAACTAACAAAAGGAAGTGGCACTCCAGTGACTGGAATTATACCAATTACAACTCCTATATTTATAAAAGCATATATTGTTATACTAAGTCCAAAACCAATAGACAATAATATTCCGAAAATGTCATTAGATTTTTTTGAGATTTGAACAGCTCTGTAAAAAATTATATAGTATGCTATCATTAATAAAATTCCTGTAATAAAACCCATTTCTTCTCCAATTATTGCAAAAATAAAATCTGTATGAGTTTCTGGCAGATAAGAATATTTTTGAATGCTCTCTCCAATACCCATTCCTGCTAGTCCACCCTGCTTTAAACCAATCATTGCCTGGCTTGATTGATAGCCTACTGCTACAGAGCTCGATGGATCAATAAAAGATAGAATTCTACCTAACGCATAATTTTTTTCATTTAAAATAAAAATTCCAATTGTACCAACAGAAAGAGCTCCAATTGTTGCTAGCTGCATTATAGAAGCTCCTCCAATGAATAACATCATAAAAGCAATCATTAACATGATTAAGGTTGTTGAATTATCAGGTTGAATAATTATCATTAAGGCAATAGGAGCTATTGCTGTAAGCGGAACAAATATACCTTTTACAAACTGATGCATATATTTGTAATTATTATCAATATAGCTAGCTAAAAATAAAATCATTGAAAAACGTGCTATATCAGATGTTTGAAAAGATATTGGACCTATGGATAGCCATCTACATGAATCTCCAGCACATCCTTGAAACTTTGTATAGACTAGCAATAAGAATGACAAAAAAAGTAAGTAAGGAGATAGAAATTGTAATTTTCTGTAGTTTATTTTTGTCAGAAAAATAAAAATAAAAAAAGCAGGTATAAGCTTCATCATCTGACTTGTTAAGAAATAAGTTCTTGATTCTCCGGCAGTGATTTCTAAAGATTTCACCCAACTTGCACTAAAAAGCATAAATAAGCCAAAAGAAATCATGGCTATAACGGTGAAAAATAAAAATCTATCTTGTTTTTGCTCTTTAATATTCATGCATAAAACCTTTCTACCATATTTTTAAAAACTGTTCCTCTTTCTTCAAAATTTTTGAATTGATCAAAACTTGAACAGGCAGGAGAAAGCAGAATAGTACTTTCTTTGCCTGCATACTTAATTGACATATTAACTGCATCTTTGAAATTCTCAATCATTTTAACATTCATTTGTTTTGACAATGAATCACTTATAGATTGAGATGCTTTTCCATAAGCAATAACAGCTTTAATTTTATTTTTAAACTTTAGAATGCTTGAAAAATCTTCTTCTTTTGGTATACCGCCCATAATTAAAATGATACTATTATCTATTGATTTTATAGCTTTGACTGCTGAATCTATATTAGTTGATTTTGAATCATTTATAAAATCTATGCCATCTTTAGTTAGAAAATGTTCAAACCTGTGAGACAATCCTTTAAAATTCTTAATTATTTTAAATATATTATTATCACGGATTCCAACTTTTTTTGCAATTGTAGCAGCAGCTACAAAATTTGAAATATTATGCACTCCCTTAAGATTGCATTTGTCAATATCTAATGTATAATTTGAATTAACAGATTTTATTTTATTATTATCTAAATAAAAACTTCCATGTCCTTTTTTTAATGAAAATGCATAAACATTGCTATTATTAGAAGTAACACTTTTTTTAATTTTTTCATCATCAAAATTGTAAATACAATAGTTTGAATTTTCAAAAATTTTCATTTTGGTATTAAGATAATTTTCGAAAGAATCATATCTGTCCATATGGTCAACTGAAATATTCAATATTGCTGAAATTTCTTTTTTAAGAAAATTAGAGTGTTCCAATTGAAAACTTGATAATTCGATTATGCAAAAATCAAATTTATTTTCTTTGTACAACATATTTTCAAAAACAACTTTTGAAAATGGAATTCCGATATTGCCTGCTTTTAACACATTTAACTCACTATTTAAAATATCAAATATCAATGATACCGTGGTTGTTTTACCATTAGTTCCAGTTACGCAAATATTTTTAACATTTGAATGCAATGAAGCAAACTCAATCTCACTAATTATGGGAATATTTAGATTTGAAATCTTATTTATAATATCTATTCTATTTGGAATGCCTGGTGATTTTATTACTAAATCGCAATCTAAAAATCTATCAGAATGTTTACCTAGCTCTACTTCAATATTCAATTGCTTAAGATCATGAACATATGGATGATTAATATCTAAATTTATATCAGATATAAACACGTTACAATTAAGGCTGCTGGCCAATTTTGCAGACCAATATCCACTTTTTCCTAAACCAATAATTCCAATTTTTTTACCATGAAAGTTCATCGGTTTTGTTTTCTTATGTATGCTGGAACTTCTAAATCAGCGCTTTGATCAAAATCATCAAATACTAAAGTTGGGCCATCATTTTCTTCTACGTAATCATCTTCTGAATGAATAGGACTTTGATTCTTTTGATTATATAAGGTGGTATTTCTAGAATCCATCAATTGATTTGTGTCATTATGAAATCTTCTTTTCTCAATTTCTTTTTTAACCTCAATTTCTTCAATAGGTCTTCTGTTAAATCCAGTTGCAATAACTGTTACTTTAAGCTCATCAACCATATTTTCATCAATAACACATCCAAAAATAAGGTGGACATCTTGACCTGCTTCCTCATAGATTAATTTTGTTGCTGCATCCACTTCTCGCATAGTCATTTTTTTATTTCCTGTAACATTAACGAGTGCTGCTTTTGCGCCTTTTATCGATTGATTATCTAGCAAAGGACTACAAATTGCCTGTTGTGCTGCAAGAACTGCTCTTTCTTCACCTCTAGCAGTTCCTGTTCCCATAACAGCATCTCCCATTCCACTCATAACCGTTTCAACATCGGCGAAATCAATATTTACATTTCCTTGCTTGTTAATTAAATCTGAAATACTCTGTGCAGCTTGCAATAATACCGAATCAGACTCAGAAAAGCCTTCCTCAAGCGTTGTATTGTAATCAATAACTGATAATAGTTTTTCATTAGGTATTACTATTAATGTATCACAAAAGTTCCTCATAGTTGATACGCCTTTTAATGCTGCAGACATTTTTTTAGGACCTTCAAAATTAAACGGAAGCGTAACAATACATACGGTTAAAATGCCTAATTCTTTGCAAATTTTTGCCACAACAGGCGCTGCTCCTGTTCCAGTTCCTCCTCCCATACCAGCAGTCACAAAAACAAGATCTGATCCAGCAACAATAGATGAAACAGCTTCTTTATCATGCATAATTGCCTTTCTTCCAACTTCTGGTTTAGCACCAGCACCAAGACCTTTTGTCAAATCTTTTCCAATTTGGATTTTAGTTTCTGCTGGATTATTATCAAGATCCTGAGCATCAGTGTTAATAGCTATAAACTCAACTCCATCCATTCCAGATGTAATCATTCTATTGATTGCATTACCTCCGGCGCCACCAACACCTAAAACCTTAATTCTTGCCTTCTGTGCTGCAAATTCGTCAAATTCAAATAACATAATTTCTCCTTATTCTTTTAGCTCTGCTTTTAAAATGCAGATTGATTTTTTTTCTACTTTTTTTCCAGGAGCAATGCTCTGGCTAACAATTAAACCCCTACCGCTAATCTGTGGCTTTATACCAATTTTTTTAAGAGTTGTGAATGCATCTCTTACTGTTTTTCCTATCAAATCTGGCATTTCAACATATTCTATCTTTGTTTGTAAATTTTTCTGAATCAATACAGGCTCATTTTTTTTAGTTTGATATTGTGATCTAGAATTTTTTATAGATTTATCAATGCTAATCACTCTATCCATTACAGATTTAAATACTGGAGCAGCAGACATAGAACCCCAGTGCATACTCTTAGAAGCATCTGCTCCATCTAGCACTATATAACATAATAGTTGAGGATTGTCTGTAGGAAAAAATCCAACAAAACTTGAAATAAATTCTTTATCTGAATATTGTCCGTTAACTATTTTTTTAGATGTTCCAGTTTTTCCAGCAACATCCCAGCCTTTAATTTCAGCTTTTTTACCGCTACCTTCTTTAACAGTATGAGAAAGCATTATTTTTAATTTTTCAGCATTAGACTGGGAAAGAACTCTTTTTTTTGCACTTCTTTGGTTTTTAATAATAGTATCATCATGTTTCTCAATTCTTTCAACTACATATGGCTTAAGTAAAAATCCTCCATTTGCTATTGCAGCATATGCCATTGCTATTTGAAGTGGTGTTGTTGAAATTTCATAGCCAAGAGGAATGCTATGCATTGATGATAAACTCCACTTTGAGGGATCTCTAAAAATTCCAGAAGCTTCTGATGTAGAATCAAATCCTGTTTTAATGCCAAAACCGAATTCTCTAGCTTGATTGTACAAACTATTCTTTCCTAAACTTTCGGCAATTTTTATAGTACCTATATTACTTGAAAATGCAAGGATTTCTTTAACATTTAAAACATTATGCGGTTCAGAATCTTCAACCATTTTAATGTTATGAAAATTATAAGGCCCCTCAACATTATACTCATCCATCAAATCAATATTATTTTCTAAAGCTGCAGCCATCGTAACAATTTTAAAAGTAGAACCTGGCTCTATTAAATCGGTTACAAGTTTATTTTTTTGAAATTCTATCTCAAAATCATTCGGCGAATTAGGATTATAGTCAGGTAGATTAACCATAGATAATACTGCTCCGTTTTGTGGATTAATTATAATACCCATTGCTGCTGATGCTCCCGTATTTTCCATTTGCATTATAAGCTCATCACGTAAAATTGCTTGATATTCTTTATTTATTGACAATGTGATATTTGCACCATTTTTTGCATCCTCGCTTGGAAGAGTTGGATCTGATATTCGCAAACCCAAACCATTTCTTTTAGAAAGCTTGGACCCACTAATAGGCTCAAGATATTTATTATATTTTGATTCTAAGCCTGAAATTCCATAGTCATCAACATTTGTAAAACCTATAAGCTGAGATACAAGATTATCTTCTGGATAATATCTTTTATAACTCTTTCTTATGACAATTTCATTTGGGTATTTCTTTTGAAGGTTTTCACAATTTTTATTTGTTTTTCTTTCGAGTTCGATATAGTCTTTATTAGCACTATAAATTTTCAAGTAGCTGTCAATTGAGCTCCCTGTACAATTTGAAAGGTCTTTAAATAAATCATCAATATTAAGTACTTTTTTTGGATGCACCCCTATACGATAAAAGGTAAGATTTTGAGTTAAACTTTCGCCATTTGTATCATAAAAATTTCCCCTAAAACCTTTTACAGATTCTAATTTAATTCCTTGAGGATTATCCATTTTATTAATGATTTGAATATTAAATAACTTCACTCCAAATCCAATCCAAACTACCATAACAATAATATGGAGAAAAATAATTCTATTTTTAAATTTTAAATAATTTTTAGTCATTTACAGTCACAATAATTGTTTCGGGTTTACTTGGAACAAGACCGATTTCTTTTCCTTTTTTTGATATTACATCGGCCCTTTTTAATCTCTCAACAGCATTTCTTTTAACCTTAAATTCTTCATCAAGTTTAGCCAAAGTTTTTTTATTAAAATCAATACTAGACTGGGTTTTATCTACCTCAACAAAAGAAGCTAAATATACTGCAATAGTCATAACGATAACGCTAAACATAAATACCCATTTAAAATTTTCTCTTTTTTGCTTTTTAGCCTTACTCAATCTTCTCTTTTTAGCCAATTTTTTCCCCTACTCTCATTTTTGCACTTCTAGATCTTTTGTTGGTTTGTATTTCTTCATTAGTAGGAATTAATGGTTTTTTAAAAATTAACTTAATTGCTTTTTCATTTTTTAGGTCTTTTAACTTATGTTTTACAATTCGATCCTCAATAGAGTGATAGCTTATAACAACTAATCGTCCCCCAGGATTAAGCAAATCAGTAAAATCACTTAAAAAACTTTCTAAATGCTCGAGCTCTTTATTTGTTTCAATTCTTAAAGCTTGAAAAATTCTTGAATAGGTCTTAATTCGAAATCTGTAAGGAGTAACCTTATCAATAATTGACGTGATTGATAAAACATTAATTTCAAAATCTGACTCTTTAATCATTTTAGCTATTCTATATGCGTTTCTTTCTTCGCCAAATTCTCTAAATATTCTTGTTAAATTTTTTAGGTCATACTTTTTAATGATTTTATCTGCTGTATTACTATCTATTTCCTTATCAAATCTCATATCAAGCTCAGAACTATGTTTATGAGAAAATCCTCTTTGATTATTTTCTAATTGAAATGATGAAAGACCTAAATCTAGCAAAATACCATCTACGGCTTTAATATCTAATTCTATGAGAATATTCTTTAAATTTTGATAACTATCATGAAATAATTTATAGTTATTATAACTAGAGAGACGTTTATTTGCTAGGTCAATCGATTCGCTATCTCTATCTATTCCTAGTAAAAATCCAGAATCAATTTGTTTTAAAATTTCTTCGGAATGCCCTCCAAGACCTAATGTTCCATCAACATATATTCCATTATTTTTAATATTTAAGTTTTCTAATGACTCCATCAACATAACAGGTAAATGTCTGCTTTGTGTTGATGGCTGTGAATTCATCAGATATTCACTCTTTCAGAAAGTTGATCGTAGGATTGATCATCGACTTTTTCAGTTTTATCTATTTTCTGCAATAATGCAGAATTCCAAACCTCAATTTTGTTTAATACGCCAATTATTGTTATGTCTTTTTTGATAGAAGCATAGTCAATCAATGATTGAGGCAAGACAAATCTTCCTTGCTTATCAAACTTTAAAATATTTGCATGTCGTAAATGATTTCTTAAAAAAATTCTATTTGTCTTCGATAAAGAGGAAAGTTGTTGTAATTCATTTTGTATTTTTTTCCATTCTGTAATTGGATAAATCCATGCACAATTATCAACACCTCTAGTTATAACAAATGTCTTTTTATCCTTACTTGAAAATTGTTTTCTTAGGGCTGCAGGAATATTGATTCTGTTCTTAGAATCAATATTAAACGTGTACTGTCCTGTAAATGTATATTGGCTACTCATAACTAAATAAGGGATTTTAACCCACTATTAACCACTTATCTTACGATATAGTGCGAGTTTATGTCAATAAAATTGTGCAATAAATGAAAATAATTTTTGAATATTATTTTTTAGGCAAATACTTGACAACAGTCAAGGTGTAAGGATTGGCATCTAAAATGATTTCTACAGGAAAGTCATTTATTATATTTTGAGAAAAATCTCTGTAATAATCGTCTGAAAAAAAGATTAATTCAAAATCTATTGTATTAGCTACTAAAAAGGATTTTGACTCACCATTCCATATTTCTGTAAATGAATTTGATTGAGTATTCATTGTTTCTTCAAAAATAAAAAATTCTTTTCCGGAAAAATTATCATAATAATTGATGTAATTTTCATTTTCAGACTGAAAACGAATTGTTGTAGGAAAATCTATATTATCAATTGAAATAACCTCTTCGCTTCTTTCTACATAATATTCAAATAAATCAGATTTTTTAATTCTGAGCTCGTTTTCAAGCTCAGATTGTGACAATTCATTATTTGAATTGAGTGAAAAGCTTAGTAATAAAACCAGTGCAAAAAAACCCATACCCATCAAAATACTAGAATTGAATAAATTTTCGCTGTTTAAATTATTGAATAATTTAAATCTTTTTTCCTCTGAGTCAGGAACAAATTTTAAATTTTTTGAAGATGTTTTTTGATTTAAAAAACTATTAAGCTCATCTAATGCTTCTTCAATATCAACTCCAATCTCATTAATGTAAGCTTTGAAAAATAATTTTACATACACTCCTGGTATTTCTGCAAATTTTCCTTTTTCGATAGATTGAAGGTACTTTATATCAATTTTAGTTCTTTTAGAAACATCTGAAAGATCAATATTATTATCGATTCTAAATTTTTTATATTTATTGTAAAAAATCATATTTTATCAAGTACGCTTTTTATTTTACTTATTAAAAATTTTTGCTCTGGGAAACCTACGATATTATTGTAACATCCGTCAATATTTTTAATAAAATACTCTTTCGCATCTTCAACATTATAAGAACCTGCCTTATCCATAACATTAAAATTTTTAATATAGTTTTGAATGGAATTATCATTTAAAGATTTAAATGAAACTTTAGTGCTATCAAAAATAGTTATTTGATTTTCCAGATAAGTTAAAGACAGTGCGCTTATTACAAAATGATGTTTACCTGAAAGTAACTTTAATGTTTTTATTGCATCAAGATTTGATTTAGGTTTTCCTATAATTTGATTTTCAAATTCAATTATCGTATCTCCTGAGAGTATATAATCATTAGGATATCTTTGATGAACTTTTAATCCTTTTCTCATTGAAACGTCTATCACATAATCTATGGGATTCAAATTATTAAAATTATTCTCATCAATATTTGGTACTTGAATTTGAAAATTGTATCCTAACTTTTGTAGAATTTTCTTTCGTCTTGGAGAACTAGATGCTAATATTATACCCATAAAATCATTTTTTTATGGGTAAATTTAAACAATAAAGAGTAAAAATGAATCAGACAGATCTAATAAAAAAAATTTATGCTAATTATATTCAAAAAATTGGTGATGCAAGATCATTTTTTGACAGGCCATTAACCTATACTGAAAAAATACTTTTTTCTCACTTATCTGAAAATCTTACATCTGTTCCAAGCAGAACAAAAACATTTTGCACATTAAAGCCAGATAGAGTTGCCATGCAAGATGCAACTGCGCAAATGGCTTTACTACAATTTATAAATTCTGGAATGCAAACTACAGCAGTTCCAACTACTGTTCACTGCGATCATTTGATCACAGCAATTACCGGTGCAGATGATGACTTGAGTAATGCGCTGATAACGAACAAAGAAGTTTATGATTTTCTAATGTCAGTTTGTGCCAAATATGGGATAGGTTTTTGGAAACCTGGAGCTGGAATTATCCACCAAACAATTTTAGAAAACTATGCTATTCCAGGAGCAATGATGATAGGAACTGACTCTCATACTCCAAACGCAGGTGGGCTTGGAATGATTGCAATAGGTGTAGGTGGAGCTGACGCAGTTGATGTAATGACTGATTCTCCTTGGGAAGTAAACTGGCCTGGTATTATTGGCGTTAAACTAACAGGAAAATTGAGCGATTGGTCTTCTCCAAAAGATATTATTCTAAAACTTGCAGGTATATTAACTGTTAAAGGTGGCACTGGTAAAATAATAGAATACTTCGGAGAAGGAACTAAAAATATCAGCTGTACAGGAAAAGCAACGATTACTAATATGGGAGCCGAAGTAGGTGCTACTACCTCTCTCTTTCCTTATGATAGAAAAATGTATGAATACTTATCGGCAACAAATCGAAAAGATATCGCTGACTTAGCAGAAAATATCAAAGAACATTTAAAAGCGGATGATGATGTTCATTCAAATCCAGAAAACTATTATGATGAAGTAATTGAAATTAATTTATCTGAACTAGAACCTCATATTGTTGGTCCATACAGCCCTGATTTATCGAGAAAAATCTCAGAAATTCCTTCGGCCATAACTGATAATAATTATGATGATAACCTTAAAGTTGGACTAATTGGTAGTTGTACTAATTCATCCTATGAAGATATTGAAAGAGCTGCCCATGTGGCTAAACAAGCTCTTAGCGTTGGATTGAAAGCAAAATCAGAGTTCTATATTACTCCAGGTTCAAACCAAATTAAAGCAACCATGGAAAGAGATGGGTATACTAAAATTTTTGAAGAACTTGGAGGAAAAGTTTTAGCAAATGCTTGTGGTCCTTGCATTGGGCAATGGAAAAGGTCAGACATAAATGAAGGTGAAAAAAATACTATTATTACTTCTTTTAATCGAAATTTTGCAAAAAGAAATGATGGAAATGCTGCAACTGAATCTTTTGTTGCTAGTCCAGAAATAGTAACTGCTTTAACAATAGCTGGAAAATTAAGCTTTAATCCAACCTCAGATAAAATCTCGCTTAGCGATGGAAGTAGTTTTAGTTTCAAGTCACCAACTGGATCTGAATTACCTGATATGGGATTTGAAGAAATTGGTAGTGATGATTTTTTAAAAGCTGAATTGAGACCTGATACTCAAGTCGTTATTAATCCAGACAGTGAAAGATTGCAAGTGCTTACTCCTTTTTCAGCTTGGGACAATAATGAAATGAAAGACTTAAAAATTCTTATTAAAGCGAAAGGAAAATGCACTACAGATCATGTATCACCTGCTGGTCCTTGGCTCAAATATAGAGGGCATCTTGAAAATATTTCTCAAAATATGTACTCAGGTGCTCTGAATGCATTTACCGAATCCAATGGAGAAGCAATTAATTTAATTTCTGGCGAAACTGAAAATATTTATGAAGTATCAAAAGCTTATAAAGAAAATAACATAAATTGGGTCGCTATTGCTGATGAAAACTATGGAGAAGGATCTAGTAGAGAACATGCAGCAATGGAGCCAAGATTTATGGGTTGTAAAATTGTTTTAGCTAAAAGCTTTGCAAGAATCGCTCAAACAAACTTAAAGAAACAAGGAATTATTCCAATTATTTTCAAAAATAAAAATGACTACGATAAGATTGACGCTAATGATACTATTTCCACATTAAACCTTAAAGAATTTGATAGTGAAACAAATTTAAAACTAAGCTTGAATAAAGCAGATGGGTCATCATTTATTATTGAAACTATACATACGTACTCTAAAAATCAAATTGGATGGTTTAAAGCTGGATCAGCACTAAACTTAATTGCTAAAAAATCACATTGAATATTAATGAAATAAATAAAAATTGGGATTTTATCATTGGTTTAGAAATCCATGTTCAACTTGAGACTATTTCAAAAATTTTCAGCGATTGTTCCTATGATTACGATCAAACACCTAATAGCCTAACATGTCCAACTTCTATTGGATTACCAGGAGCGCTCCCAAATATCAATCAATCAGCAATTGAATCTGCGATTAAGTTTGGAAAAGCCGTAAATGGAAAAATTAGTAAGAAATTCACTTTTGCAAGAAAGCATTATTTTTATCCTGATCTACCTAAAGGCTATCAAATATCTCAATTTGATCAACCGATAGTTACTGGTGGATCTGTTCCTATTTGGTGGAATGAAAAAAAATACAATATTGACTTAACAAGAGCACATCTCGAAGAAGATGCTGGAAAATCTTTTCATAATTCAAAAGATAATATCAGTAATCTAGACTATAACAGAAGCGGTGCTGCTTTAATTGAAATAGTTACAGAACCAGTTATAATACATCCAGAACAAGCAAAAATTTTTATGCAAAGAGTAAAACAAATAATTAACTACATCAATATTTCAAATGCTGAAATGGAAAAAGGGAAACTAAGATGTGATGCCAATATTTCTTTATCTAAAAAAGGAAGTGGAAAATTTGGAATTAAAACTGAAATTAAAAATATCAACTCTTTCAAAAATGTTCAAAAAGCAATTGAATCAGAAATTTTTAGACAAAATGATTTATTAAGCAATGGTAAAAAAGTTGAACAAGCAACTTTAACATGGAATAATGATAAAAACGTTGCAGAAATAATGCGCTTAAAAGAAAATGCTGATGATTATAGATATTTTAATGACCCTGACCTGCCTCCAATCGATTTAGACAAATCTCTTGTCGATAAAATTATATCAGAAGTAACAATTCTCCCATTTGAGTACGAAAATAAATGGATTGTTGATTATAAATTATCATTAACTGAAGCAACTGTTCTTTCAACTACAAAAAAAATAGCAAAATATTTTGAGAGTGTTGTTGATTCAGGCGTAGCTGCAAAAAAAGCAAGTGCTTGGATTTCAACTGAACTTTTTAGGTTGTTCAATGAAGAAAATCTTGAGTTCAATTCTGAAAAAGTTTCGTCATATGATCTCATTAAAATTATTGAACTCGTTGAAAATGACAAAATAACGCAGAATTCTGGGAAAGAAATTTTAAGAAAAATTTTTGAAAATGGTGCAAGTGTTGAAGAAATCTTACAAAGTGGAAATTTTGAGATATCTAATGTTGATATTGGCTCTATTGTAGACTCAATTCTATCTCAATGTAGTGATGAAGTATCTAGGTTTAAAGACGGCGAAGAGAAACTAATGGGGTTTTTTATTGGTCAAATTAATAGAGAAACCAAAGGTAAAATCAGTCATAAAATAATTATTGATGAATTAACTAAAAAACTGAATAATTAAAATTTTCTACCTTCTGCAATTAGATTTTTGATTACTGAATCAATTCCTTTCTTATCAATAATCTTTAATCCTTTAGCAGATACTTTAAGCGTAACTTTCTTATTTAAACTTTCTACCCAGAAAGTTTTTTTCTGAAGATTAATATCAAATCTTCTTCTAGTTTTATTGTTAGCATGACTAACATTATTGCCATACATAACTTTTTTACCTGTTACTTCACAAACTCTTGACATTTTTTAACCTTTTATGTTTAAGTTCAAATTGAACTGGATAAATTTAAACCAATAATCGAACCGAACAAACAAAAAGTATATGTTTGATATAAATAAAAAAATTCAAATTGGAAACTTAAAATTAGACTTTCCATTCTTTTTGGCTCCCATGGCAGGAGTAACAGACTACGCATTTAGAGTGATAGCTAAAGAATTCGGTGCAGGCGTTGTATACTCAGAGTTTGTATCAGCCCATGGAATAATTAGAAAAAATGAGAAAACCTTAAATATGATTAAGTTTTCTGAATTTGAAAGACCTATTGGAATACAAATTTTTGGTGATACTCCTGAGGTTATGGAAAATGCGGCGAGGGTTGTTTATGAAAAATTTAAACCAGACCTGATAGACATCAATTATGGATGTCCTGTTCCAAAAGTAACAAAAAAAGGTGCTGGATCTGCTGCTTTAAAAGATTTATGTCTCATGGAAGATATTACCGAAGCAGTTGTAAAAGCAGTAGATATTCCAGTTACAGTGAAAATGCGAGCAGGTTGGAATTCAGAAAATATTGTTAGTACCCAAGCAGGAATAAATCTAGAAAAAATTGGAATTAAAGCTATCACTCTTCATCCTAGAACAACTGTACAAATGTAAAAAGGAAGTGCAAACTGCGATCTAATACAAGAATTGAAAGATAACGTTAAAATACCTGTTATTGGTAATGGGGATATTAAGAGCATTGATGATATAAATAAAATGTTTACTCAAACTAATTGTGATGGTATTATGATTGGAAGAGCTGCATTAGGCAATCCATGGTTTTTTACTCAAATTAAAAAATATATCAACAATGAAGATTTTAACGAAATAAGTCTTGAAGAAAGACTTGAGATATGTCAGAAACATTTAGAGCTATTAGTTCAAATCCACGGAGAAATTGTAGGATCAAATAATATGAAAAAACACTTTGCATGGTATTTTAAAGGATTTAAAGGTGCCTCTTTTTTTCGAAAAAAATTTGTTTTGGCAAAGAATTATTCTGAAATGAAGGATATTTTGTATAATATTAGGCACTAAAAAATAAAGGAAAAATTATGGATAAAAATTTTAGAGCAATTAATGAGCCTATTATCGATTTTGAGCCAGGCTCAAAACACCGAAGACTTCTGATTGAAGAAATTAAAAGACAATCATCAAGACAAAAAGATATACCTATTATTATTCATGGAAAAGAAATCAGAACTGGTAATACTCAGCCTTGTACAAAGCCTCATGATCATGGCCATGTTTTAGGGTATTATCATGAAGCTGGTCCTGAAGAAATACAAATGGCCATAGATTCATCTCTAGAAGCATGGAAAACTTGGTCAAATAGTCCTTTAGAATACAGAGCAGAAATATTTAAAAAGGTTGCTGATTTAGTTGCTGGTAAATATCGCTATAAAATCAATGCTGCTGCAATGCTTGATATTGGAAAAAGTGTCTTTCAAGCTGAAGTGGATGCATCATGTGAATTAGTTGACTTTCTTAATTTTAACATTGAATTCTCCTACAAAATGCAAGAGTCTTTTACTCCCATCTCCCCTGATGGAATGAAAAATGAATTAGAATTTAGGCCTCTAGAAGGATTTGTTTTTGCAATTGCTCCATTCAATTTCTTTAGTATTGGAGGTAATTTAGCAATCTCTCCTGCAATTGTAGGAAATACTGTTCTTTGGAAACCTGCTCCCAGTGCAGTTTATTCTTCCTATATCATAATGGAGCTTTATAAGGAAGCAGGTCTTCCCGATGGAGTTATTAATTTCATTCCTGGCGATGGACCAAAAATTGGAGATCAAGTATTGAGTCATAGAGATTTGGCAGGTGTTCACTTCACTGGATCAACAAAAACTTTTAAACATCTTTGGAAAAAAGTATCTGATAACTTAGATACATATAAAAGTTATCCAAAGGTTGTAGGAGAAACTGGTGGTAAAGATTTTTGCATAGCACATGAATCAGCAAATATACAAGGTTTGGTTACTGCCATGGTTAGAGGAGCTTTTGAATATCAAGGACAAAAGTGTTCAGCAATGTCAAGAGCCTATCTGCCACAATCAAAGTGGGCAGAAATCAAAGAAAAACTATTAAATGAAGTTTCAACAATTGATGTTGGTCCACCAGAAGATTTCAAAAACTTTGTAAATGCAGTTATTGATGAACCAGCATTTGATAGAATATCGTCCTATCTTGATTATGCAAAACAGAGTGAAGATTGCGAAGTTTTATGTGGTGGTGGCTATGATAAATCAAATGGTTATTTTGTCGAACCGACAATCATTTTGGCAAAAGATCCTCACTTTAAAACACTTGAGGAAGAAATCTTTGGTCCAGTTTTAACAATATTTGTATATGAAAATGAAAAATGGGATGAAACATTAGAGTTAATTGATAATACATCTCCATATGCATTGACAGGATGTGTTTTTTCAGAAGATAGAGATATTGTTAATGAGGTTAGATCAAAATTAAGATTTTCTGCTGGAAATTTCTATGTAAACGATAAACCTACTGGTGCAGTTGTTGGCCAACAACCTTTTGGTGGTAGTCGTGCTTCAGGTACTAATGATAAAGGCGGCTCAATGCTTAATCTGCTAAGATGGACATCACCGCGAACAATTAAAGAAACTTTTGATCCTCCTCAGAACTATAAGTACCCTTACATGGATAAAGAGTAAATGAAGATACACGAATTTCAAGCAAAAGAAATTTTAGCAAGCTACAATGTTCCTATTCAAAGAGGTTATGTTGTAAGCGATGTCAATAATATTGAAAAAATAATTAGTAAAGTTCAATCTGATTTTCAATCAAATGCAGTTGTAGTTAAAGCTCAAATTCATGCTGGAGGTCGAGGAAAAGGTGGTGGAGTTAAATTTTGCTCAACAACAGAAAAAGCTTCTGAAGCTGCTAATGAAATCTTGGGAATGAATCTAATAACACATCAAACTGGAGAAGCTGGAAAACGTGTAAATCAAATTTTGATTACCGAGGCACTTGATATCAAAAAAGAATTTTACTTTGCTCTGATGTATGATAGATCAAAAAATGCTGACGTGTTTATTGTTTCTACAGAAGGCGGAGTTGACATTGAAGAAGTTGCAGAGAAAAGTCCCGAAAAGATAATAAAAGCCTGGATAAAAGATGATACTTATCCTCTTGCCGATGCAGTAAATATAGTAATAAATGCTTTGGACCTTTCCTCTTATAAAAATGCATCTGAAATATTTTCTAATATTTATAAATGCTACTCCCAATCTGATTGTAATTTGTTAGAAATAAACCCATTAGTACTTACTGAGGATGAAAAAATTATTGCATTAGATGCAAAAGTCGATATTGACTCAAATGCACTTTTCAGACAAGAAAAAATTGCATCTTATCATGATGAATCAGAAGAAGATCCTCTTGAATTAAAAGCTTCGGAATATGGATTAAACTATATCAAGCTAGATGGAAATGTTGGGTGTATGGTAAATGGTGCTGGACTTGCTATGGCAACAATGGATATCGTCAAACATCACGGTGGAGAACCTGCTAACTTTCTTGATGTAGGTGGTGCAGCTAACGTTGATACCATCAAAAATGGATTTAAAATTATCTTATCTGATCCAAATGTTAAATCTATCCTAATCAATATTTTTGGCGGGATTGTACGTTGTGACAGAGTTGCTAATGGCGTAATTCAAGCAGTTAAAGAACTTAATTTAAATGTAGGTGTAGTCGTTAGACTTCAAGGAACAAATGCAAAACTAGCTAAAGAAATATTAGACAAATCTGATATTGATCTTGTCAGCGCTGAAACAATAGATGATGCTGCTAAAAAAGCCGTTGGGATGGTCTTATAAATGTCGATACTATTAAATAAAGATACAAAAATTTTAGTTCAAGGTATCACTGGATCTGAAGGCTTATTTCATACTGTGCAGATGCTAGATTATGGATCAAAAGTTGTTTGTGGAGTTACTCCAGGAAAAGGCGGTGAAACTGTAACAGAAAACAATCTTCCGGTTTTTAATAGCATTGCTGATGCAAAAGAAAAATTTGAAATTGATGCGAGCGCAATCTTTGTTCCTCCAAGATTTGCTGCAAAAGCAATACTTGAAGCAATTGAAGGAAATATTAAATTGATTGTATGTATTTCTGAGGGAATACCAATTAATGATATGAAAAAAGTTCAAAATGCTTTAGATAAATCTGATAGTATCTTGATTGGACCTAATTGTCCAGGGCTTATTACTGCTGAAGAATCAAAAATTGGAATAACTCCGGGTTTTATATGTAAAAAAGGATCTATTGGAATTTTATCTAGATCAGGAACTTTAACATATGAGGCAATAGATCAAATTGTAAATGTTGGTCTAGGTATGACTACGGCTATTGGAATAGGAGGAGATCCTATCATCGGTTCAAGCATGATTGATATTTTAAAGCATTTTGCAAATGATAATGACACAAAAGGCGTAGTTATGATTGGAGAGATCGGCGGCAATATGGAAAATGAAGCTGCTAGATGGATTAAAGAAAACTTTGATAAACCAGTAGTTTCATTCATTGCTGGACAAACTGCCCCAAAAGGAAAACGAATGGGCCATGCAGGAGCAATAATATCTGAAGGATCTGAAACAGCAGAAGCCAAAATAGAAATTTTAAAAGAATGTGGAATTTCAGTTGCTAAAACAGTATCTGAAATTGGAGAAACAATGATAAAACTTATAGAGGAATAATGAAAAATACACTAGCCATAATTAAACCTGATGCAATGCAAAAAGGTTCAAAAGAAGATATTAGAAAAGACATCATGGATAATGGATTTAAAATTGTTGAGGAAAAAACGATTCATATGTCAGAAGAGCAAGCTCAAGGATTTTATGATATTCATAAGGATAAACCTTTTTTTGGAGAACTGGTAGAGTTTATGACTTCTTATAAATCGCATATTATGAAACTTGAAAAAGAAAATGCAGTTTCTGAATGGAGAAATTTAATGGGGGCAACCGATTCAACAAAAGCAGAACCTGGAACAATTCGAGCTAAGTATGGTACAGACATTTCTATGAATGCAACTCATGGTTCTGACAGCGATGAAAATGCTGAAAAAGAAATTAGTTTCTTTTTTTAATTAGATGATTAAAATAAATAAATTTTTTATTCCAATTCTTATCTTGTCTCCTCTTTTTTCACAAGAGGCTTCAAATGACTGGTTGAATTATACAATCAATGAACCAAATACGGAATCTGTTGAACAAATTTCGTCGGTTGATGATATTGAATTTTATTATACTATTCAAATATCAGTAAAAAAATCATTCGATGAAGCTATGGAGGTTTTAAAACTACTTAATGAAAATGATATTGATGCTTTTATTCAAAAAAATGATGTTAGCTCAGATTTTAAATACAGAGTGAGATATGGAAACTTTTCCAAAAAAGAAGATGCAATAAAAATTGCGGAATATATCAATATTACTCTTGGTTATGAATGTTGGATAGATAAAAATGAATTATAAAAAATATTTCACAAGAAAGATTAATTTGATTATATTGCCTCCTAGTTAAGGAAAAATATGTTACCTAAAAGAAGACAGTCAAAAACAAGATCAAAAAAGAGAAGAACTCATTATAAGTCTTCCCTTGTACATACAGTAAAGTGCAAGAATACAGGCGTTGAGCATCTTCCTCATCATGCGTACTATCATGATGGTATTCTTTACTATAAAGGAAAACCAGTAGATCAAAACTAATGAAGAATTGTTTCATTTTCTCAGGGCAGGGATCTCACCGACCTGGAATGAGTGCAAATCTTTATAAAAATTCTAGTCTAGCTAAAGAAAGAATAGAATTATCTAATAAAATATTAGGCTATAGTATTGCTGATATTATGTTTTCTTCAGACGAAGAGAAATTAAGAAATACACAATATGCGCAAGTAGCTATCTATATTCACTCAACGATAATCTTTGATTTGCTAAGTAATAAATATAATCTTTCTATTGTTGCTGGACACAGTCTTGGTGAATTTTCTGCTCTTTATGCTAATAAGTCATACAACTTTGAAACAGGATTAAAAATTGTAGCTGTTAGAGCTAAAGCTATGGCTGAATGTGAACAACAAAACTTAGGTAAAATGAGTGCAGTACTTGGTTCATCTGAAGAAGCATTAGAAACAATATGTAAAAAAGCAGGTTGTCAGATAGCAAATATTAACTCCGAATCGCAAATAGTAATATCAGGAAGTGACAGCTCTATAACTTATGCTACTGAAATGTTAAAAAAAATTGGATCAAAAGTAATCCCGTTAAAAGTAAGTGGTGCATTTCATTCAAAGCTGATGTCTGAAGCAAAGCCAGCTCTTTATAATACTATTCATGATTCGACTTTTAAAAAACCTATTTGTCCAATTGTATCGAATTATGATGGAATTGCAAGATCGGAAGTAAATGATATTAAAAATGTGCTTATTCAACAAATTGATAATCCAGTTCAATGGCTAAAAAGTGTTCATAAGTTAAAAGAAATCAGTTCAAATTTTATTGAAATTGGACCAAAAAAAGTTTTAGGAAATATTATTAAAAAAATTGATGATTCATTAACAATTACAAATTATAATTGTTATGAAGATTTATAAAAAGACTTATGCTAAACTTTACAACTAAAACAGCTATTGTAACTGGCGGATCTAGAGGGATTGGAAAAGAAATTTCTGAAATTCTTGCTGCAAATAATTTTAATGTAATTGCAGTGGCAACTAGTTAGAAATCATTAGACTCAATTAGAGATATAAAAAATATACATCCCTTCTGTTGTGATATTTCTGATAAGCAATCAATTGAGAAACTATATAACTATATATCTGATACTTTTGGTTATGCAGATGTGCTAATTAATAATGCAGGCATTCATATGGACAATATATTATTAAGAATGAAATCAGAAGAATGGACAAAAGTAATGGATGTTAATTTAAATGGTCCATTTCATTTGACGAAAGCAGTATTAAAAGATATGGTAAAAAACAAATGTGGAAGAATTATAAATATTTCATCTATTTCTGGAACTGATGGTAATAAAGGTCAAGGAAATTATGCTGCATCTAAGGGAGGACTTTTAGCTTTAACAAAATCTTTAGCAAAAGAAGTTGGTAGAAGAAACATTACAGTTAATTGTATAGCACCTGGTTTAATTGAAACAGATATGACTGCTCATCTTTCAGATACAGTTAAAAAAGGATATTTAGATAGAATACCTTTAAAACGACTTGGAAAACCCAAAGATATTGGACAAATGATTTTATTTTTATGTTCCAATGAAGCCAGTTATATTACAGGGCAAACATTTTATATTGACGGTGGAATGTCATTAAATTAATAAGGAGATATTAATTATGTCATTAAATGAAAAAGTAACAAATATTATAGTAGACAAACTAAGTGTAGAAGAATCCAGAGTAGTTCCAGAGGCAAGCTTTCTTGATGATCTTGGAGCAGATTCTTTAGACACTGTAGAACTAATTATGGAATTTGAAGAAGAGTTTGATTTAGAAATTCCCGATGAAGATGCAGAAAAAATTACTACTGTTGGTGCTGCTCTAGAATATATCAATAACCACAAAAAATAATTTTGAAAAAAAGAGTTGTTATTACAGGAGATGGTTCAATTTCTCCTCTTGGTCTTGATTCAAAATCACTTTGGAAAAACCTGTTAAAGGGTCATTCTGGTGTAGACTTCATTCAACAATTTGATACAGAAAAATTTTCAGTTAAAATTGCAGGAGAGGTCAAAAATTTTGATCCTTTTAACTTTTTTGATGCTAAAGAAGTTAAAAAACTAGATCGTTTTACCATGTTTGGATTAATAGCTGCGAAACAAGCGATTGACAAATCAAACTATTCATCATCTGATGCTGGAGTTATCGTTGGTACTGGCGTTGGTGGAATGCACACTTTAGAGGAAGAGTATAGTAAATATATTAAGAAAGGTCAGCGAGGAGTTTCCCCTTTTTATGTTCCTAAAATGATTCCAAATATTGCCGGTGGTCAGATTGCAATCAAAAACAATCTTACGGGCTTAAATTTTTCAATGTCAACTGCATGCTCTTCAGCTACAGACGCAATAGGAATGGCATATAGATTAATTTCAGATGGACATATTAACGCTATTGTTTGTGGAGGCGCAGAAGGAAGTATTACCCCTTTAACCCTATCAGGATTTGCAAATATGAAAGCTTTATCAAAAAAAAATGATAAGCCTTCTAAAGCTTCAAAACCATTTGATAAAGAAAGAGATGGATTTATTCTATCAGAAGGAGCTGGAATGCTTTTTCTTGAAAATTTAGATTCAGCACAAACTAGAGATGCTAACATTCTTGGAGAAATTATTGGGTATGGTATTACAAATGATGCCTATCATATGACTCAACCGCACAACCAAAGCACTGGAGCTATTAATGCAATAAAAATGGCCATTAAAGAAGCAAATATTAAGGTTGAAGATATTGATTATATTAATGCTCATGGTACGTCTACTTATTTTAATGATATGCTTGAAACACAAGCAATTAACAACGTATTTGGAAGTTATGCGAAGAATGTTTCTATTAGTTCAACAAAATCTATGACAGGACATTTATTAGGCGCTGCTGGCGCTGTTGAGGCAATAGCTTGTATAAATGCTATAAAATCTAATAAAGTTCCTCCTACGATCAATTATAGCGTTCCTGATCCGGAATGCAATTTAAATTATACGCCAAATATATCTATTGATAAAAATATAAAAATTGCGATGAGTAATTCATTTGGATTTGGAGGACATAATTCAGTAATTATTCTTAAGAAATTTTCTTCTTAAGTAAATCAATTGACTTTACAGAATTAATATCAACATTATTTAATTCACCGCACCAATAGCTTAACCAGTCAATATAATTAATTAAGAAAAAAAGAGATGTGAGATTTTTTGGCACATTGTCGGGAACTGTCAAATGAGCAGCATAAGAAACTTTTGCGGATAAAATTTCATTGGTTATGTTCATTCGTTCTATATTTTTTGGCCATCCAATATGTATCCAAATCATGGAAAAATGTTTTTTATCAATATTTATGTTTTCCCACCCAACAATTTCATTATGATTCATTTCAGGAATTGTAATATTATATGATAGCATTTTACTATTCTCATTCAATTGAGATTTTAATCGAAATCCAATTGAAGACAAATCTTCTTCCGTTACAATAATTGGAATAGTTTTATGAATTTTTTTGGCCTGCTTGTATACTTCAGATTTTTTTGAAGAAGATTCATCTGCAAAATTTTTAAGGCATTCAAAATCAATATTTGAAATTCCCTCTTTGTCAAAAATTGAAATAAGAATTGCTAAAGAAAAACCTAGGGCTGACCTTGGAGGATATCCTTTGGGTAATAATTGAAATTTTAATTTATCAGATTTTGCTTTCTTAAGTAATTTGCCTCCAGTCGTAATAACCATAGAGTGATCTGTAAGCCTTGAAGCATAATCATAGTAAGAAAGTGTTTCTTCAGTATTTCCAGAATATGAACAAAATATTACAAAGGTTGATTCATCAATTGGAGTATTTGGAAAATAGTTTCTTTCAACAACAATCTCTAATTCCGGAAATAAATCTTTTAAAATTAAACCAGCTATAGCTGAGCCACCCATGCCAGCAATTACAATCTTATTTACTGCCCCAAGATCAAAATTTTCTCTATCAAAATCTTTGTAAGAATCTTGAATATGTTTATAAAAATTAGCTATATGTTCTTTCATTTTTTTCTCTTAATAATATAATAAATTAATTCTTTTAAACCTTCTTGAATGTCTTTAGGAAGATTGATTATAATTTCATCGCATTTCGAAATATATTTTTCTAATAATTGCTTAGCTTCAGATTTGATATTATTTGTTTCAAAATATTCTAATACTGCGCTCTTTTTTTTATCTTTATCATGATCTAAAATTGATTGTCTAAATCTACTCCAAGATTTTGAATCTTTTTCAAGTGCAATACAATTTAAGATTGTTTTTTTATCTCTAATTACATCTGAATATGTACCTTTTCCCATTTCAATATCATCTGATATTAATTCTAAGATATCATCTTGAATTTGAAAAATTACCCCTAAATTTCTACCAAGCATTTTTAACTCATTAACGTAATTTTCATGTTCATTGCTAACAAGAGCAGCTATTTCAAAACATAATTCAAATAAAGATCCTGTTTTCTTTTGACTCATTTTAAGATAATCTTCAACAGTAATATTTTCTCTACCTTCGAACTCCATATCATATGCTTGTCCCTCACATATTTCCAAGATAACCTCATTATATCTAATCAAAATTTTTAAAGTATTTTTTTTAATTTTTCCTATAAATAAAGGTCCTAGAGCTCCTAAGCCATCTCCAGATAAAACCGCGTGAGCATTGTCCCATTTCTCATGGATTGTTGTGACGTTATGCCTTAATTCATCTTCGTCCATAATATCATCATGAACCAATGTAAAGCTATGCAATAATTCAACTCCTAAAGCACCATTTACAGAGTCTTCGATTTTATTATTAAAAAGATCGCCTAGAAAAAGTACTATAATTGGCCTAAGTCTCTTACCTGGTGAATTGACAAAGTATTTTATTGGATCATAAAGATAATTGGGACCTTTGATATCTTGAATTTTTGAAAATTCTTTTAAAAAAATAGATTTATAATTTTCAAATTTATTCATCAATATCTAATTTTTCTAAAATCTTTTGTGTGTCTTTGTATCCATCTTCTGCTGAAGGCGCACCAGCTTGAAATACGCTACAATTTTCCTGCTCATTCATGATTTTGGCTAGAGGATAATCATTTCCACCTTCCATAGTTCTATCTCCTATAAAAATATATTTATCATCAGGATAAAACTTTTTTACTTCAGATAATACTTGAGATTTATTCATTCCCTTAGGAGTTATATCGATTGAAATTTGACCTCCTATAACAGCATCAAGGTTATTCCATTTTTTTATGATTTCATCTGAAATAATGGATCTTTCATTTGATTTAACATCGTATTCAAAATATTCTAACCTTTCTTCTAATGAACAATCTCTTCCAACAATACTAAAATTTAACATTGAACCTCTATCCTCGATATGATTACCAGCTCTTATAGGGTAAGGGCTGTCTTTTAGCTTAACTTCAAGAAATTCTAATAAATCTTTTTCAGGTTTGAACTCATGATTATATGAAAGATTACCATCAAGCCAAAGCTGATTTCCTCCACAAGTAAAAACACCTTCTGACATATCAAGAATA